>SKEA01000400.1_pt1 | contig 43828 bp, 43 predicted proteins | sample 4826601 | NCBI WGS metagenome assembly SKEA01 (sample SAMN11008821, study PRJNA524170) | human gut metagenome | biome: Human fecal sample; material: Feces; isolation source: fecal sample from pouch patient p13, p53 | host: Homo sapiens | place: Israel: Tel-Aviv | collected 2016-07-06 | reverse complement strand
AATATAAAAGAACAGAAAAACACATTATTAGTATTTCTAGATAATAAAAAAATATTACTGGAAATCAAAATTTCCAGTAATATTTGATTTATAAGAAACTATATTACACAAAATTATCTACAGTCTCTAAATTATTCAAATTATTTAGATATATGGTGATTTAGGATATCCTTCTCTATATTTACCTCTGGTTTGTAGTCCTCCAATACCTTTTATTCCTGTAATAGTATTTTCAACTATATTTGTTATTGAAACCACAGAATCAATAGTTGTATAAGCAATCTTTTCACATACGAATACGGGGTCTAGGCAATGAATTAATACACGGCTTGGAGAACTAGCAAAATTAGCTCCAGCATCTAATAAACATTCATAGCATGATTGACAAGCCCCAGCAAATATAACTAATTCATCATAGCTTGAGTTATAATTTCTAAGAGCTTTAACAGCATCAATATAGTATTTTGAATTTCTATAATTATTTAAATCTAAGTAATCATTGCTTTCTTTTAATACACTATCATGTCCAGTTAATACAACTATATCAGGTTTAAGTTCTTTGACTAAGTCTACAACATGATTAGCTTGCTCTCTTTCTGAAATAGCACGTCCCACTGCATCTAATGAAAGCTGTTTATATACTTTTAGGCAAGTTTCTAAGTACTCCTTATCGCCATCAATATGAAGAATTTTTCCGGGACGCCCAAACATTAAATCTTTATTCGGAGTATTTTTTTGATTTTTACTTCCTCTAGATAATAAGATTGAATTACTTTTACTAGACATTACAGATCGAGTATTAACAGCTTTTTTTATAGCCTCATTTACTCGACTATTTAATATTTTTTCTTTTTCTCCGATAAAGTCAATATCAACAGGCTCTAAGTCAGTCTCAGGTGAGTCAGCAATTATTCTTATGCTAATTCCTTTAAGAATATATACTATTTTTCCATCTACTTCTTTTATATCTATTATTTTAAAAGTTATATCTTTATCGTAAGATTTTCTAACTACGGTATCACCTATTACCATTTTCTTCTCCTAATAAATATATTATTACAATCTATAGTATGTTTGTGTATAAATCTTTGCTCCAATATATGTGTTAATAAATGAATAAAATATAATAAAAAATGCAATAATAATTAATAGATGCCATAAATGGTTAATAAAAAAAGAAAAAGTTTACATTGACAACATCACTGGAAAGTGTTAAAATATTTGGTTTTATTTGACAAAAGTGCTAAAAAGCTTTATAATATAATTAGAAAGATGGTGGTCATATGGAAAAGAATAGAACCTTAGCCAACATACGAAAAGATATTGAAAATCATGTAGGTGAAAAGGTAACACTAAAAGCTAATGGTGGAAGAAAGAAGATACTTGTAAATGATGGAGTGATTGAAAGTGTTCATCCTAGTATTTTTGTTGTGAGATTGGAAAGTGACACCCAAAGAACAGTAACTTATAGTTATTCAGATGTCTTAACTAAAACTGTATTGCTATATTACGCAGTGTAAATAAGAGCTTCGAAATTTTTCGAAGCTCTTATTTATTTTATTTAAAAATATTTTAAATTTATTTCTAAAAATTAACTTTTAATAATATATTTATAAAGAAATAAAAAAAGAAAGATGGCGGGTATCCATCTTTCAACTATGGTATAAAAGGGTATTGAGAATTTATGAGAGGTTATATGGTCAATAACCATTTTTATAATATGACATATTTATAATAAAGTCAACAATTTATTTAAAAAAAATTAAAATTTTTTTTAAAAGGTACGAAAATTCGACAAAGGGTGTAATTAAATGGTAAAAATAAATAGTTTGTAAAAAATTTGATGAAAATATTATATAAAAATTGGTAAACAGTTAATGCATATTAGAATAAATATATATTTAAAGAATATAAATTATAGTAGTTATACTATAGGGGGGGATATGATGTCTCAGATAGATGTTATTAAAGAAAGTATTCAAAATGAACAATTACTAAGAGAAAGCTCTACTAATAATGTGCTAAAGGGTGAATATTTAATAAAAGACTCTCATCCAGATGTATATCAAATATTAGGAGTAGAGGCTAAAGCAACTATAACAAACAAAGAAACGTTAGCAGATAAAATAATGATAGAAGGTCAAATTAATTATTCTGTTATGTATTTATCAGAAGATGAAAGCAAAGTAACTAGTATAAACTCAGTTTATTTATCAGAAAAGTTCGCAGACTATCTTGATCTTAATAATGAAGAACATAAAGTGATTTGTGAAGTCGAGTGCGTAATAGAACATATTCAAGCTAGTATTATGAATGAACGTAAGATTGCTATTGACGGAATAAGGTCAACTAAATGGCAAGTTTATAAGGTTGAAGAATTTGAATTCGTTAAAGAAATTGAAGGAAGAGATGATATACAAGTTAAGACAAAAAGCGAAGAGATGAATCAAATAAAGTGTGAAAAAGATATAGAGTTAATGGGAAAATCTATGATAAAAGTAACTATGGATAAACCGGAAATTGATGAAATATTAAAATGCTCTATGAATTTACACAAAAAAGAGGTTAAACTTGGAGATGGAAAGATATATTTTGGATGTTATTGCAAGATAGAAGTACTATGCAAAGGAAAAGATGAAAATGATATATTCTTATTACAAGATGATATATACTTATCAAAAGAGGAAGAAGCTATTGGTGTAAATAGTGATATGATGACATCTCATCAAATAGATATAGTAAGTTTTGATAGTATAATCAATGCTGATGATTTAGGTGAGAGTAGAGTTGTAAATGTTGAATTTATGATTAAAGGAACTATTAAGGTTATATCCAAAGAGGTTATTGATGTAATTAAAGATGCTTATTCACCAACTAAATCAATAGAGTTAACTAAGAAGAAGTATGAAACAGGATTAGTTCATGGAATAATTACATCAGAATTAATAGTAAAAGATAATTTATATCCTAAGGATGAAAATGATAAAATTGCTTGTGTAATATCTGCTACAGGATGCCCGGTTATAACAGATAGGGTTGTTGAAGAAGATAAAATAAAGATTGAAGGAATAATAAAAGTGTTAGTTCTTTATAAGACAACTGATGATGATTGCAAGATAGATATGTGTAATGGAGAAATTCCGTTTACTTCAGTAATTGATTTAAAAGGTACAAAACCAGATATGGTTGCTTTATGTAAAGTTCACTTAGAAAATTTAGATGCTACTGTTGAAGCTAATACAATTGGTGTAAGAGCTACATTATCTGTTTTAGTTAAAGCTTGTTATAAGGTTAATAAAGAGTGGATAGTTGATATTATTGAAGGTGAAGAAGAAAAAGAATGTAAAAAAGCCTCAGTTACAATATATGTAGTTAATATAGGAGATACGCTTTGGGATTTAGCTAAAAAATATAATACTACAATGGATTCATTAATAGAAATAAATGAATTAGATGGGGCAGAATCATTAACTGAAGGTAAAAAGATAATAATACCAGGAAAATGTAAATTTTAATAAGATTTAAAATACAAAAAAGCTATTGCATAACTTTGCAATAGCTTTTTTGTATTTTTGAATATATTTTATTTGATTGGATAAAATAAGAAATATGTGATTTGAGGTGATAAATTGAGCGAAAAAGTAAGTGGTAACTTAATAATAATAGGAGGAGCTGAGGATAAAGAAGGCGATAAAGAAATATTAAAAAGAGTAGCAGAATATATAGATTCTGAAAAGGAAAAGTTAATAATAGCAACTATAGCAACAGAATATCCAGAAAAAAGTTATGAAAATTATAAAAATGTATTTTCTAATTTAGGAATTAAAAATATAGATAAACTAGACATTAGTACTAGAGAAGATGCATTTAATAAGAAAAACGTTGAATTGATAAATAATTCAAATTTATTATTCTTTACTGGTGGTGATCAATTGAGAATAACTAGTATGATAGGGGGCAGCCCGATATATGATGCAGTAAAGAATTTATGTGCTAATGGTGGATTAATTGCTGGAACATCTGCAGGAGCATCTGTTATGAGTGATACCATGATAGTTCAAGGAGAGGATGATGAATCTCCACATAAATGTACTTTAAAAATGTCACCAGGTTTAGGGTTAGTAAACAATATAATAATTGATCAACATTTTGCTCAACGAGGTAGAATAGGAAGATTATTAACTGCTATAGCTCAAAATCCTGAAGTTTTGGGAATAGGAATAGACGAAGATACAGCAATATTAGTAAGTGATAAAGGAACTGCAGAAGTTATTGGATCTGGCGCAGTATATTTTATAGATGGAAGTTCAATTGATTATAGTAATGTATCGGAGCAATATAGCGATGAAGTACTTAGTATGTTTAATGTAAAGCTTCACGTATTAAAAGAAGGTAATAGGTTTAATTTACTAGATAAGGTACCGTTTGAGGAGGATAAGGATTTTTATGAAAATCATAAATAGCACTGTTTATTCTGGAAGAAATATACATTCGCATAAAAAGTGCATACAACTAGACGTAGATTTAGAAGGATATTCGGAGATACCTAGTAAGGATATAAAAGACTTTAATAAAAATTTGGTAGAGATGCTTCCGATTCTTAATACTCATAGGTGTGGAATAGATGAGGAAGGTGGATTTGTAAAGAGACTAAATGAAGGAACTTATTTAGCTCATATTTGTGAACATATCATTATAGCTATACAAAATATTTTAGGAATAGATGTAGCCTATGGAAAGGCAAGAGAAATTCAAGGTGATAGATATATAATTGTATATCAATATGAATATCCTAAGGTAGGTATTGAAGTTGCAAAGTTGGCTGTGGATATTATTAATTCACTTATAGAAGGCAAAAAAATTAGTTTTAATCATAGATTAAATATAATAAAATCTATAATTCCAGAAGAATTTATAGGTCCTAGTGCTTTAGAAATATGTAATGCTGCTAAAAAGGCTGGATTACCAGTACTTAAAATGGGGAATAGTGGATTTTATCAAATTGGATATGGAAAACAAGGAAGAATAATAGAATCAGCAATTACTAATGCTACAAGTTGTGTATCTGCTGATATTTCCTGTGATAAGTTACTAACAAAAGAATTATTAAGAATACAAAATTTACCCGTTTCAAAAGGTGAAAAGGCAAATAATGTTATTGATTTATTAAGAACTGCGGAAGAAATAGGATATCCTGTTGTTTTAAAACCTGAGTTTGGTAGTAAAGGAAGAGGAGTTATATTAAATATAAGTAATGAAAAGGAATTATTAAAATATTATCAAAAATTAACTGATGAGTTTAAAGATATAATAGTTGAAAGATATCATGAGGGTGATGATTATAGAGTTTGTGTAGTTGGATACAAAGTTGTAGCAGTTTCAAAGAGAATTCCACCATTTGTAATTGGGGATGGAGAAAGAAATATTAAAGAGCTTATAGATGAATTAAATAATGATGAGCTTAGAGGGGAAGACCATGAGAAACCTTTAACTAAGATAAATATTGATGATGAGTTAGAAAGAAATTTAAGTAATCATAATTATACTTTAAATTCTATATTAAAAAATGGAGAGAAATTATTTTTAAGAAAGAATTCAAATTTATCTACTGGTGGAATAGCTATAGATTATACAGATGTTATTTCAGAAGAAAATAAGGAAATATGTGTAAGGGCAGCCAAGGCCATAGGATTAGATATATGTGGTGTTGATGTTTGTACAACTGATATTAGCGAATCGTTGATGGATAATGGAGCTATACTTGAAGTTAATGCAGCGCCAGGGTTAAGAATGCATTCATATCCTTATGAAGGCGTTAGTAGAAATATTGGAAATGATATAATCAATATGATGTATAATAATAATCCTCAAAACATACCTGTAGTAGCTATTACTGGAACAAATGGTAAAACAACAACTACTAGGATAATAAATAGTACATTATCTAGAATGGGATATTGTGTTGGCATGACAAGTACTGATGGAATATATGTTGATGGTAAATGTATTGATACAGGTGATGATACAGGGTTTGAGAGTGCTAAATGTATATTATACAATAGAGATGTTGATATAGCGGTTTTAGAAACAGCAAGAGGTGGGATTATAAGAAAAGGATTAGCATATGATTTAGCTGATGTTGCAGTAATAACTAATATTACTGATGACCATTTAGGAATAGATAATATAAATTCTATGGAGGAGCTTTGCAAGGTAAAATCATTAGTAGCGGAAGCTGTAAAAGAAAATGGAAATGTAGTAATTAATGCTGATGATGAGTGGAGTAGAAAAATTATAAATAGAATAAATTCAAATATAATTTATTATTCTTCTGATTTAAATAATGAATTAATAAGAGAAAATATAAATAAGAAGTATATTGCTGTATACAGAAAAGATGATTATATATATGTTAATAATAAGGGAATAGAATATAAAATAATAAATGTTAAAGATATTCCAATATCATTAAATGGTACATTAGAATTTAATATTGAAAATGCAATGGCAGCCTGTGCTGCATTAGTAGCTATGGAAGTAGATTATAGCATGATAAGAATAGGATTAGAAAATTTTAACTCTGAAGATAATTCAGGAAGGTTTAACGTTTATGATTATAATGGTATAAAGGTTATATTGGATTATGGTCATAATATAGAAGGGTATAAAAAAGTTTTACCTACATTAGAACGTATTGGCAGTGGGAATATTACTGGGATAATTGGTGTTCCAGGGGATAGAAATGATTATGTTGCGAGGGAAATAGGAAGTATAAGTGCAAGATACCTTGATAAAATAATAATTAAGGAAGATAAAGATAGAAGAGGAAGAGAAAGTGGAGAAATACCTAATTTAATTAAAGATGGTGTATTAAAGGTAAAGAAAGATGCAAATGTAAATATAGTGTTGGATGAAGTTGAAGCTTTAGAAAAGGCACTAAATGAATCTGATGAGGGAGATATTGTAATTGTATTTTTTGAAAAATTAGCTCCATTAATAAGTTATATCAAATCCAATAAAAATAATGATACAGATTTAGGGAATGTTGTTAATTCAAATTAAAGAATACAACAATGACATATTTACTATAAGAAAAATAATATATATAATATTATTTATAAAGTTCAGGGTTTATACTCTGAGCTTTAATTTAGAATTATGAACTTTCCATTGAAAGGATTTGGATATATGAAAATAAAAGCCTATGCAAAAATTAACATTTCTTTAGATATAGTAGGAAAAAGAGAAAGTGATGGATATCATTTATTAAAAATGATAATGCAGAATATAGATTTGTACGATGAAATATCTATAGAAAAACAGAAGAAAGATATAACAATAAGTTGTAATAAAAGCTATGTTCCGACAGATTCAAGAAACTTAGCTTATAAAGCAGCAAGTTTATTTAAAGAGACATATAATATTGAAGATGGAGTTCATATTGATATTGTAAAGAATATTCCTGTATCAGCTGGCCTAGCTGGTGGAAGTACAGATGCAGCTGCTGTTTTAAAACTTATGAATAAGATATTTAAGGTAAATGCATCTAATGAAGAAATGATGGAGCTTGGGTTAAAATTAGGCGCTGATATACCATATTGTATTAATGGTGGAACAGCACTTTGTGAAGGGATTGGAGAAAAAATAACAGCTTTACCACCTTTCAAGAATAAAATATTAGTTTTAGTAAAGCCTAGTTTTGGAGTTTCAACTAAAGAAGTATATAAAGCTTTTAATTTAGATAGAGTTAGAGTACATCCTAAAACTGAGAATTTAATAAAAGCTATGGAACAAGATGATTTGTATTATGTAGCAAATAATATGAAAAACTTATTAGAAAATGTGACTTTAAGAAAGCATAATATATTAATTAAAATAAAAGAAGAAATGAATAGATACGGTGCAGTAGGTAGCATGATGAGTGGAAGTGGGCCAAGTGTATTTGCGTTTTTTGATGACATGCTAAAAGCACAAAGATGTTATGAAAAGATGAAGGAAAATAACAGAGAAGTATTTTTAACTAGAACTATTTAAAGAAAAATTAAATATAAATGAATAAACCCCTTTATAATGTCAATAATTAAAACTAGAAAGGGGTTATGTTTATGAGAAAGTATATTTATTTTATATTACCTATGATTTTAGTAGTTTTAATTTTAAATGGATGTCAATCTATTGAAAATAATATAAAGGAGTCTAGTTTGGAGTTAACAGAATTAAATTATGACGATATTCAGGACAATCTTATAAGATTTCATGTAATAGCAAATAGTGATACAGATGAAGATCAAAATCTTAAGCTAAAAGTTAGAGATAAAGTAGTTGAAGCATTAAGTGAAAAATTAAGTAATGTAAATTCATTAGAGGAAGCTGAAAATGTATTAAAGGAAAATATAGATTATGTTAATGAAATTGCGAAAGAGGTTATTGAAGAAAATAATTATACTTATGAAGTGAATACAATGTTGTCTTATGAGAATTTTCCTGATAAGGTATATGGAGATTATATTTTTCCGCAAGGAAATTATGAAGCCTTTAGAGTTATAATAGGAGAAGGAAAAGGACAAAATTGGTGGTGTGTTATGTTTCCATCATTATGTTTTGTTGATGAAAGTAAAAACTCAGTAGATTCTAGTAATTTAAAAGAGGAAATCGAAAATATAGAACCTAAAAATAATGAGACAATAAATAAAAATAACGAAAAAAATAAAGAATCAAGTAATGTTAATAATGGAGTAAAATTTAAGTTTAAGATAGTAGAAGTTATAAAAGGCATTCTTGATTAATAGGAGGAAGGATATGGCAAAGGCGTTAGCTATGGTTTCAGGAGGCTTAGATAGTATTTTAGCAGCAAAATTAATAAAGGAACAAGGTATAGAGGTATTAGGAATTTGTTTTAGATCATACTTCTTTAGTGAAGAAAGTGCAATAAAGATGGCCAAGCAAATAGATATACCATTATTAGTAGTAGATTTTTCACCAGAACATTTAGAGTTAGTTAAAAATCCTAAGCATGGTAGAGGTAAAAATATGAATCCATGTATAGATTGTCATGCTATGATGATGAATTATGCAGGAAAATTATTAGAGGAGCATAATGCAGATTTTATTATTACAGGTGAAGTGTTAAATCAACGACCTATGTCTCAAAACAGACAAGCTTTAAATATTGTAAAAAAAGAATCTGGATTTGCTAATAAAATTTTAAGACCTTTATGTGCTAAGAATATGGATCCTACAGAAATGGAGCTAAGTGGATTAGTTGATAGAGAAAAGTTATTAAATATTACTGGAAGAAGTAGAAAACCACAAATGGAGTTAGCTGCAAAATGGGGAATTACAGAATACCCATCACCAGCGGGTGGATGTAAATTAACAGAACCAAATTATGCATTAAGATTAAAAGATCTTTTAAACTTTAAAGAGGAAGTTGAAGAAAATGAATTAAATCTTTTAAGATATGGAAGACATTTTAGAACAGATGACAACAATAAAATAATAGTTGCAAGAACTCAAGAAGAGGGAGAAGCAATTAAATCATTTATACATAATGAATATTATTCTTTTCATACAACTGATTTTTCTGGAGCGCTTGTATTACTAGAAGGAAGTGGAACAGAAAGAGATATACATTTAGCTGCTAGAATAGCTGCAAGATATAGTAAAGGAAGAGAAAAAACAGAGTTAAAGGTTAAATACGGCATATATGGACAAAAGTTAGAAAGTATTATAGTTGTAGAGCCTATAAGTGATAAAGAATTAGAAAAATATATGATTTCTATAAAGTAGGGGGATAAAATGGAGAAGAGAGCAATTATATCTGTAAAAAGTTCATCAAATTTAGATCCTAATGATGCAATTGAAGTAGTAACTCCTGGTAGGTTTATAATTGAGGAGAATGGATTTAAAGCAATATATGAAGAATCAGAAATATCAGGAATGGAAGGAACAACTACTACTTTAAACATACAAGATAATATCATGGTATTAGAGAGAGTAGGATCAACTAATACAAATATGGAATTTAAAGAAGGGGCAATGGCTGTTTCTTTATATAATACACCATATGGAGTATTGAATTTAAATGTTGATACTGAAAAGTTAAATATAAATGTTAATGAAAATGGTGGGGAAATTTACTCTAAGTATATTTTAGGACTTGAAGGTCAAGAAGGAATAACTACTGAATTAAATATAAAAATTAAAGTAAATTAAATTTTAGGCTTCTATGAAATTATTTATTCATAGAAGTATTTTTTTGAATAAAAAAAGTCACATAGGAAATAATTAAAGAAAAGAGCTATAAAGGGGCGTGGATAATATAAATAAGTATGAAATTATAATATTCATTTTAAGCAGTTATTATGGCATGAGTTATGAAGATTTTAAAAAGAGACTTAAAAAGAAAGATAATCTGTATTTAACACTTTTACTTATGAAAAAATTTAAATGTTTGAATTTAGAAGTTATTCAACAAAGTTTAGGAATTTCAAATAATAGAATGTTGGGTTATAAAATGAAAAAAGCCGAGGAAAAAATATTAATAAATAAAAAATTTAGAGATGAATATTTTGAATTAGAAGATAAAATAAAAGAAAATTTTTAAAATACATAAAAAACACTAGCCTAATTCTAACTAATGTGATACTATAATATCTATGATTACTCTTGTTTTGACAACAAGAGAGGTAATTTAAATTATACTACTATAAAAATCAATAGTCAATAGAAAATTTAAATTAAATTTTAGATATATTGGGGGTAAGCATGAGTACTAAATATGTTTTTGTAACAGGTGGAGTTGTATCAGGATTAGGAAAAGGAATAACAGCAGCTTCATTAGGGAGATTATTAAAAAATAGAGGATTAAAAGTATCTATACAAAAATTTGATCCATACTTAAATGTAGATCCAGGAACAATGAGTCCTTATCAACATGGTGAAGTTTTTGTAACTGATGATGGAGCGGAAACAGATCTAGATCTAGGACATTATGAAAGATTTATAGATGAAAATTTAACTAAAAATAGCAATATTACTTCAGGGAAAGTTTATTGGTCAGTTATATCTAAGGAAAGAAGAGGAGAATACCTTGGAGGAACTGTTCAAGTTATACCACATATTACTAATGCTATAAAGGAAAGAGTTTATAGAGTAGCGAAAGAGACTGATGTAGATGTTGTAATAACTGAAATAGGGGGAACGGTTGGAGATATTGAATCATTACCATTCCTTGAAGCTATAAGACAAATAAAATATGATGTTGGTAGAGAAAATGTATGCTTTATACATGTTACGTTAGTACCTTTCTTAGGAAAATCAGGTGAATTAAAAACTAAACCAACTCAACATTCTGTTAAGGAATTAAGAAGTATTGGGATTCAACCAGATATTATAGTTTGTAGATCGGAAAAAGAAATATCAGATGATTTAAAATCTAAAATAGGATTATTCTGTAATATAGAAGGTAAGTGTGTAATACAAAATTTAGATGCAGATCATTTATATGAAGTTCCATTAATGCTTCACAAGGAAGGTTTAGATAGATTAGTAGTTGAAAAATTAGAATTAGGATGCAGGGATATAGATAATACAGAGTGGATTGACATGGTTTCTAGATTAAAGAATTTAGAAGGTAATGTTAAAATTGCACTAGTAGGAAAGTACGTTGAGTTACATGATGCTTACATATCTGTAGTAGAGGCATTAAATCATGGCGGACTAGCTAATGGAACTAATGTAGAAATTAAATGGGTAAATGCAGTAGATGTTACAGAAAATAATTCTAGTGAACTATTAGGTGATGTTGATGGAATCCTAGTTCCAGGTGGATTTGGAGATAGAGGAGTAGAAGGTAAGATTGAAGCTATTAAATATGCAAGAGAAAACAAGATACCTTTCTTAGGAATATGTTTAGGAATGCAAACAGCAGTAATTGAATTTGCAAGAAGTGTATTAGATTATAAGGATGCTAATAGCTCTGAGATTAATCCAGAAACAGAATATCCTGTAATAGATCTTATGCCAGAGCAAAAGGATGTTGAAGATTTAGGTGGTACAATGAGATTAGGGTTATATCCATGTAAATTAGATAAAACATCAAAAGCTTATGAATGTTATGAAGATGAATTAATATATGAGAGACATAGACATAGATATGAGTTTAATAATGAATATAGAAAACAAATAATTGAGGCTGGAATGAAAATAACAGGTACAAGTCCAGATGGTAGATTAGTTGAAATAGTAGAAGTTGAAGATCATCCATGGTTTGTAGCAGCTCAATTCCATCCAGAATTAAAATCAAGACCTAATAATCCACATCCACTATTTAAAGCATTTATAAAAGCTGCAATAGAAGAAAAGTAAAAGGAAAGTGAAGATATTCTTCACTTTTCTTTTTAATGTTATAAAATTATTTAAAGTGGATAAGCTTATAATATAACTTTCTATTGAATTTTAAAGTTTATTAGTTCATAATTATATATAAACTTAAATATGCATTATATTAATTATAGCTATATTGTATATTTTATTTTAATAAGATTGTATTTCATTTCAAATATATCAAACCTTAGGTTTAATCTATTATTATCCCGAATTAAACAAAACTATTGGAGGTGTCAATTTGACAAGAGAGGCATATGCTGAGATGACTTTAGTTGATTTAAAAAATAAGGCTAAAGAGCTTGGAATAAAAAACATAAGTAAATTAAAGAAAAGCGAAATAATTGATGAATTAGTAAAGGTTACTCCGAATACTATAGAAAAAAATGGAGTGATTTTAACAGAAAGAATAGCTCCTAAAGTAAAGGAACAAGAAAATTTTAATAATACTTTTTCAAATAATTATGAAAATAGAGAAAATTACTCTATTACAGATGAACAAAGAGAAGAGAAGAAAGAGAGACTAAAAGTTATGATAAATGAATCTGGTTCTTCTAAAGGTGTACTAGAAGTTCAAGAAAATAATAACTTTGGATTCTTAAGGTGTAATAATTACTTAACTGGAGAAAATGATATATATGTATCTCCATCACAAATAAGAAGATTTAACTTAAGAACAGGTGATGAAGTTCAAGGGAAAGTAAGAGAAGCTAAAGAGGGAGAAAAATTTAAGGCTTTATTATTTGTAGAAAAAGTAAATGGTGATAATCCTGAAAAGGCTATAGGAAGAAAGAATTTTGAAACATTAACTCCTATATATCCTAATGAAAGATTACATTTAGAAACTAATAATGAGAAAGATTTGTCTTCTAGATTAATGGATATTATTTCTCCAATAGGAAAAGGACAAAGAGGAATCATTGTTGCTCCACCAAAAGCTGGTAAAACTACTTTATTAAAAAAGGTTGCACAAAATATTAGTAAGAACCATCCTGATATTAAGCTTATAGTCTTATTAATAGATGAAAGACCTGAAGAAGTTACTGATATGAAAAGATCTATAAATGGAGATGTTATTTACTCAACATTTGATGAGGAACCACAAAACCATGCAAAGGTAGCTCAAATGGTGTTAGAGAGAGCCAAAAGAATGGTAGAGCAAGGGAAGGATGTTGTTATATTATTAGACAGTATAACTAGGTTATCTAGAGCTTATAATTTAACAATAAATCCAACAGGTAGAACATTATCAGGAGGATTAGATCCAGGTGCATTAATAATGCCTAAAAAGTTCTTTGGAGCAGCAAGAAATATAGAAGAAGGCGGAAGTTTAACTATTCTTGCTACAGCACTAGTTGAGACAGGATCAAGAATGGATGATATGATATTTGAAGAGTTTAAGGGAACTGGTAATATGGAAGTTCACTTAGATAGAAGACTTCAAGAAAGAAGAATATTCCCTGCTATTGATATCTATAAATCTGGAACTAGAAAAGAGGATTTATTATTATCAGATGAAGAAAAAGAAGTAGCATTCGCTATTAGAAAAGTTATGTATAGAGATGGTAATATTGAAAATGTTACAGAAAATCTAATAAATATGTTATCTAAAACAAAAAATAATAAAGAGTTTATTCAAGTTTTTCCTAAGAATGATATATTTAAAAAATAGTTAATAGCATATATAAAGAGGCTTATTTTTAAAATAGATAAATACAAATTCCAAAGTTGAAAAGTTTGTATTACTAGTTCTATTAAATAAAAAGCCTCTTTTATTAATTTTATTATTAAAAGAAAAAATGAGAAAGAACATAATTCTTTCTCATAAATTCCAATTTAATCTTATTTGTTAAGACCGAACTTCTTATTGAACTTGTCAACTCTACCGCCGATATCAACGATTTTTTGCTTACCAGTGAAGAATGGGTGGCATTTAGCACATATATCAACTTTTAACTCTTCTTTAACTGAACCAGTTGTGAAAGTGTTTCCACATGCGCACTTAACCACAGCATCGTGATGGTATTCTGGATGTATGCCTTGTTTCATTTGATTCACCTCTTTCAAAATACATTCATTGAATTAATTCAATGACCTAATGAATTATAACATAAGGGGGAAAAGCAGTCAATATAAGTAGGAAATAAAAACATCTTTTTAAGTATATATTAAAATGCTATAATCGAAATAGACAAATATGAGAAGGAGAGACGGTATGAGTAAATTATATTTTAGATATGGTGCCATGAATTCAGGAAAATCTACAAACCTTATGCAGGTAGCACATAATTATGAAGAACGTGGAATGAGGGTTGTATTAATTAAACCATCAACTGATAAAAAAGGTGGAGATAAGCTAGTATCTAGATTAGGTGTTGAGCGCAAAGTTGATTTATTAATTAATGACGAACAAAATATATATGAAGAGATTAAAAGATGGGAAGAAAATGAGTATAAAATAGATTGTATATTAGTAGATGAAGTACAATTTTTAAAAGCTCATCAAATAGATGAACTTTTTGAAATTGCAGTTTGTCTAGATATACCAGTTATTTGCTATGGACTTAGAACAGATTTTAAAATGCAAGGCTTTGAAGGAAGTACAAGGTTACTATTATTGGCACATAGCATAGAGGAGTTAAAAACTATATGTAAATGTGGAAGAAAAGCAGTTTTAAATGGTAGAAGAATAAATGGAAAATTTGTTTTTGAGGGTGAGCAAGTTGCTATAGATAATGTAGACAATGTTGAATATGAATCTTTATGTGGACATTGTTACTTTAAGTTTAAAAATGAAAAATAAAATGAAAGAGTGATGATATGAGAAAATGTGATGTTGGGGGTCAGGCTATAATTGAAGGAGTTATGATGCGTGGTTCTAAAGGATTAGCAACTGCGGTAAGAACTCCAAATGGAAAAATAGAAGTTAAAGTTAAGAAAACAAAGCCAATAACAAAAAGATATAGAATTTTAAATATCCCTATAATTAGAGGAGCGGCTATATTAATAGATTCATTAATAGTTGGTATTAATACATTAAATTATTCTGCAAGTTTTTTTGAAGAAGATGAAGAGGAATCAAAATTTGATCTTTGGCTTAAAAGTAAATTAGGAGATAAAGGTGCAAATGATTTGATTATTACAATAACTATGATGATTTCTCTTTTAATTGCTGCTGGATTGTTTCTTGGTATACCTACTGCAGTAGCGTCAATATTTAAAAATATGGGATTATCTTCTATAATATTAAATTTAATTGAATCAGCAATAAGAATATCTATTTTAATAACTTATATGTATTTGATAAGTAAGCTAGATGATATATATAGGGTATTTCAATATCATGGAGCAGAACATAAAACTATATTTTGTTATGAAGCTGAAGAAAAACTAACTGTTGAAAATGTAAGAAAGTTTGGAAGGTTACATCCAAGATGTGGGACAAATTTTTTATTTTTAACTATGATAGTTAGTATTGTTTTATTTAGTTTAACTGGATGGGGTGGATTCTGGCAAAGATTTATACTGAGAATAGTATTAATGCCTATAGTGGCTGGAATTACTTATGAATTAATAAAATGGCTTGGAAGGACTGAAAGTAAATTGGGAAAGATTATTGCATATCCAGGTTTAAAATTACAAGAGCTTACTACTAAGGAGCCTGATGATTCTCAATTAGAAGTTGCTATAAAATCTTTAATTGCAGCAGAAGGAATTGAATATAAGAAGACAATTGGGGAATTATTAATAGATGGGAACAAGATATTAAAAGAAGCCGATATAGAAACTTATATATTAGATACTCAATTATTATTAGGAAAAGTTCTTGGAAAAGATAAACTTTATTTAATTACTAACAAGGAAGAGGAAGTTAGCAAATTCAAAGAAAGAGAATTTTATAGATTAATAAAGAAAAGAAAAGAAAAAATGCCTATTAAGTATATATTAAAGAGTGCTGAATTTATGGGATTAGATTTTTATGTTCAAGAAGGTGTACTTATTCCAAGAGGCGATACTGAAATATTAGTAGAAGAAATTCTTAATATTATTAAGGATGATAGAGAGTACACAGTTTGTGATTTATGTTGTGGAAGTGGTGCTATAGGTATATCTGTTGCTTATTTAAGAGAGAACACTAAGGTAGATTTAATTGATTATTATGATATTCCGGAAAAAGTAACTAAGAGGAATATAACAAAGCATAATTTAAACTCTAGAGCAACATTTATAAAAAGTGATTTACTAGAAGAACCTATAAATCAACAAAATAAATATGATATATTAGTTTCTAATCCACCATATATAAAGGAAGAAATTATAGAGACATTAATGGATGATGTTAAAAAGTATGAACCTCATACAGCTTTAAGTGGTGGAGAAGATGGGTTATATTTCTATAAAAAAATTGTTGATGATAGTGATAAAATATTAAATGAGAATGGAATATTAGCCTTTGAAATAGGTCATGACCAAGGTAAAGAGGTTAGTGATTTAATGAGTGAAAAAGGATATAAAAATGTAAGAATAGTTAAGGATTTAGCAGGGCATGATAGAGTAGTTATAGGTGAGCTTTAGAAAATTATTATGTGCTTGTTAGAACTTGATAAAATCATGATTATTATGTTATAATATTTCAATATGAAAAAATACAGTACGGAGTGATACTATGTTATTAGATAAATTAGCATTTACGGAAAATAAATACGAAGAACTATCAGTTAAAATATCAGATCCTTCAATAATGGCTAACCAAAAAGAGTGGAGAAAGTTATGTAAGGAACATGCTGACTTAGAAATAATAGTAACAGCATATAGAGAATATAAAAAGGTAGTTGAAGACTTAGAAGCTAACAAGGAAATGTTAGAAGAAGAAACAGATAAAGAAATGAAAGAAATGTTAGCTGAAGAAATTTCAAGCCTTAAAGAACAAGAAGAAGAATTAGAAAATAAAATTCAAATTTTATTATTACCAAAAGATCCTAACGATGATAAAAACGTATTTGTTGAAATCAGAGGTGGAGCTGGAGGAGATGAAGCAGCATTATTTGCAGCAAATCTTTTCAGAATGTATACAAGATATGCAGAATCTCAAAGATGGTCAGTTGAAATGATGAGTTCAAATGAAAATGACCTTGGTGGATTTAAAGAAGTTGTATTTATGATTAAAGGTAATGGAGCTTATTCAAAGCTTAAGTATGAAAGTGGTGTACATAGAGTACAAAGAGTACCAGATACAGAAAGTTCAGGTAGAATTCATACTTCTACAGCTACAGTTGCGGTTTTACCAGAAGTTGATGATGTTGAAATAGAAATCAATGATAAAGATTTAAGAATTGATGTTTACAGATCTTCAGGTAATGGAGGACAATGCGTTAATACAACAGACTCAGCAGTTAGAATAACACATATACCTACAGGTACAGTTGTTGCATGCCAAGATGAAAAATCACAACTTAAGAATAAAGAAAAAGCTATGAAAGTATTAAGAGCTAGACTTTATGAAGTTGCAGAAGCTGAAAGACTTGCAGGAATTGCAGAAGATAGAAAGAGCCAAGTTGGTACAGGGGATAGAAGTGAAAGAATAAGAACTTATAACTATCCTCAAGGAAGAGTTACTGATCATAGAATTGGATTAACATTATATAAATTAGATACTTTTATGAATGGAGATATTGAAGAAGTTATAAATGCGTTAATTACTGCAGACCAAGCAGAAAAAATGCAAGCAATGGGTAATACTGATTCAATATAATGCGTTTAGAAGCCTTGCATTATTTAATGTAAGGCTTTTAAAATAGGGGATAATATGAAGATTGAAAAAGCATTAAAGAAACAAAAGAGGTATAATAAGTTATTTATTATTTTTATGTTTTTTTTAGCAATATTCCTTCCCATTATAACTTACTTAGCATATATTAGGACTTTTACTATATTAGCATTTCTATTATTAATAGAAATTCTTATTTTTATAGCAATTATAAGAAAAGTTAATGACTGTACATTGAACTTTATTTGTGCTAATAATAAATTAAAGTTTAGAGATGGGTTATTTTCATCTTATACATATATTCAATGTGATAGAATAGCTATTGTACATACTAATAAAAATAATGAAGATATGGAAATTATAATTGTTACTAGAGGAAAAGTTAAAAATCAAAAGATGAAGCTAATAAATAAAGAGTTTATGAAAAAATATGAAGAGGCAGCAGTTGAGTATAGACGGATAAAAAGAATAAATCAGGATGTAGCTTTTTATTTTAAGGTTATTAAGTATGGAGAATTAAAAAAATATATACTTTTAGATAATATATATAGAAACTGTGTTAATGCTATATATACGGCATCAGCTATAGATAGTATAAAAATAGCAAGAAGTCAAAAAGAAATTTAAAGAAAGAAGGTAATTCCTTATGGAAACTAAGGTTGCCATAATTAAAGATATTAAAAAAGATATTAAATTTATAGAGGAAGCTGCAGAAGTTATAAGAGCTGGTGGAACAGTAGCTTTTCCTACAGAAACAGTATATGGTTTAGGCGCAAATGCATTAAATGAAGAGTCTGTAAAAAAGATATTTATTGCTAAGGGGAGACCACAAGATAATCCATTAATTGTTCATGTTAGTTCAAATGATATTTCTAGTTTAGTAAAAGAAGTTCCTCCTATAGCTCAAGGGTTAATTAATAAATTTTGGCCAGGTCCATTGACTATAATTTTAGAAAAAAAAGATATTATACCTAATGTGACAAGTGCAAATCTTAATACCATTGGTATAAGAATGCCTAATTCAGAAATAGCACTTAAGCTTATAGAACTTTCAGAAAGACCAATTGCTGCACCATCAGCTAATATATCAGGGAGGCCAAGTCCAACTGAAGTGGAAAGATGTGTGGAAGATTTAAATGGTCGAGTTGATTATATAATTGGTGGAGAAAGTAGTGATATTGGAGTTGAATCTACTATTATTGATTGCACAGTTAATCCTCCAATGGTATTAAGACCAGGTGGAATAACTTTAGAAATGCTTAGGGAAATAGATTCTAATATTGATATAGATAAAGCGTTAAAATCAAAACCAACTGCTGATTTAAAACCAAAGGCACCTGGAATGAAGTATAGACATTATGCTCCAAAAGCACATTTAAAAATAATTAGGGGCAAAAATGAAAAAACTATTGAAATTATTAAAGAAATGTTAGAAAATTATATAGAAAAAAATAATGATGTAGCTATACTAACTACAGATGAAAACTTAAATAAATTTGATAAAGGTAGTGTGATATCCTTAGGTAGTGAGAAAGATTTAAGTCAAATTGCCAAACATCTTTTTGAAGCCTTACGAAAATGTGATGACCTAGATGTACAATATATTTTATGTCAGGGATTTGAAGAAAAAGGTGTTGGTGTTGCAATAATGAATAGATTAAGTAAAGCTGCTGGATATGATATTATAGATGTATAAATAAGGAGGATGGGGGAACCTATTCTTCTTTTTTTATAAAATAAAGATATAATTGTTATATATTAAATAACAGAAAGGTTGGTTTTTATGAAGATTGCGTTAGGTTGTGACCATGGTGGATTAAACTTAAAAGAAGAAATAGCCAAATATCTAGAAACTCAAAATATTGAGTTTAAGGATTTTGGAACATATACTGAAGAATCATGTGATTATGCTGATATAGCATTACCAGTTGCTGAGGCTGTAGTAGCTAAAGAGTTTGATTTTGGTATATTAATTTGTGGTACAGGAATAGGAATAGGAATTGCGGCAAATAAGGTTCCAGGAGTAAGAGCAGCACTTTGTTCAGATACATTTAGTGCACATGCAACTAGAGAACATAATGATGCTAATATATTAACTATGGGAGAAAGAGTTGTTGGTAAGGGATTAGCAATAGACATAGTTAAAGAATTTTTAGGCGCTGAATTTGAAGGCGATAGACATGCAAGAAGAATTAATAAAATCACTGAAATTGAAAAAAAATATTCTAAATAATAAAATTTACTTAGGAGGAATAAGAAAATGAGTAAAGTAACAGAAATGAAACATCCTTTAATATCACATAAATTAGCATACATAAGAAGTAAGGATACAGGATCAAAATACTTTAGAGAGTTAGTTGAAGAAGTATCTATGTTAATGGCATATGAAGTTACTAGAGATTTAGAGACTGAAGAAGTTGAAGTAGAAACTCCAATATGCAAAACTAAGTGCCAAATGTTAGCAGGAAAGAAGATGGCGATAGTTCCAATATTAAGAGCTGGCCTTGGAATGGTAGATGGAATATTAAACTTAATTCCAGCGGCAAAAGTTGGACATATAGGTTTATATAGAGATGAAGAAACTCTTCAACCAGTAGAGTATTTCTGTAAGCTTCCACAAGATATAGCTGAAAGAGATGTAATTGTAGTTGATCCAATGTTAGCAACAGGAGGATCTGCAGCTGATGCTATAACTTTATTAAAACAAAGAGGAGCTAAGAAAATAAGATTAATGTGTTTAATTTCTTCTCCAGAAGGAATTAAGTTAGTTCAAGAGCAACATTCAGATGTTGATATTTATGTTGCAGCTATTGATGAAAAATTAAATGAAAAGGGATATATTGTACCAGGTCTTGGAGATGCTGGAGATAGACTTTTTGGAACTAAGTAATAAAAAGCGAAGACAGCAGTCTTCGCTTTTTATTAAATTAATAAGTTATATAATAAAACAATTGAGATAATGGTAAGTTCAAATTAATTTGATAAAAGAAATAGGAGGATAAATACTATGGGGAAAAGAGAAGGTTATTTATCATGGGATGATTATTTTATGTCTGTTGCATTATTATCAGGAAAGAGAAGTAAGGATCCAAATACACAGGTCGGTGCTTGTATAGTAAATAAAAACAATATAATTGAAAGTATAGGATATAATGGACTTCCAAAAGGCTGTTCAGATGATGAGTTTCCATGGGATAAAGAAGGAGAAGCTTTAAATACAAAATATCCTTTTGTAGTTCATGCTGAATTAAATGCAATTTTAAATGCAAAAGGAAAAGATTTATCAGGGTGTAGAATATATGTTGCACTTTTCCCTTGTAATGAATGTGCAAAAGCAATAATACAATCAGGAATAAGTGAAGTTATATATTTGAGTGATAAATATGCAAATACAGATTCAGTAAAGGCATCAAAACTTATGTTTAAATGTGCAGGAGTAAAGTTAAGTCAATTAGAAGCAACCCATGGAAAAATAGAGTTATCATTTGATATTAATGATATTTAGTAATAGAGATTTTAATAAAATAATACCAACATAAAAAATATAACTGTAATTATTTAAGGGTTAATTTATTTAATATAAATATACATACAATATTTTATTGGATATAATAAAAATAAATAGAATATAAGGTAAAAAAATAATATAAGGTAAAATATTTTTAAAATTAGTTGATAATGGAAAAAATAAAGTGGTATAATAATAGTGTTAATTGTTTAACAATTAACACTATTATGATTTTATGGGTATAGTAATGGGAGGAAGTTTTTATGAGAGAAGTAGTAATAGTTAGTGCAGTAAGAACTGCAATTGGTTCATTTGGAGGATCATTAAAAGATATTCCAGCAGCAGAACTAGGATCAATAGTAATTAAAGAAGCTATAAATAGAGCTGGAATTAAGCCAGAATTAGTAGAAGAAGTAGTTATGGGAAATGTTATTCAAGCAGGACAAGGACAAAATGTAGCTAGACAAGCAGCTGTAAAAGCTGGATTACCAGTAGGAGTTCCTGCAATGACAATAAATAAAGTTTGTGGATCAGGTTTAAGATGTGTTGCTTTAGCTGCTCAAATGATAAAAGCTGGTGATTGTGATGTAGTTATTGCAGGAGGTATGGAAAATATGTCATTAGCGCCATATGCCATGCCGGGTGCTAGATGGGGTCAAAGAATGGGCGATGGAAAAATGGTTGATACAATGATTAAAGATGCTTTATGGGATGCATTTAATGATTATCATATGGGAGTTACAGCTGAGAACATAGCAAAAGAATGGGGCTTAACAAGAGAAATGCAAGATGAATTTGCATTAAATTCTCAATTAAAAGCTGAAAAGGCAATTAAAGAAGGTAAATTTGTAGATGAAATAGTACCAGTTGTTATTCCTCAAAGAAAAGGGGAACCTAAAGTATTTGATCAAGATGAATTCCCAAGGTTTGGATCAACAATTGAAAAGATGGCTAAATTAAGACCGTCATTTATTAAAGATGGAACTGTAACAGCTGCTAATGCATCAGGAATTAATGATGGAGCTGCTGCATTTGTAGTTATGAGTGCTGAAAAAGCTCAAGAATTAGGGATAAAACCAATGGTTAAAATAGTTTCTTATGGAAGTAAAGGATTAGATCCTGCTATTATGGGATATGGTCCATTCCATGCAACAAAAAAAGCATTAGAGGTAGCAGGATTAACTGTTGAAGATATGGATTTAATAGAAGCAAATGAAGCATTTGCCGCTCAAAGTTTAGCTGTAGCTAAGGACTTAAACTTTGATATGGAAAAAGTTAATGTAAATGGTGGCGCTATTGCACTTGGACATCCAGTAGGGGCTTCAGGAGCTAGAATATTAGTTACATTGCTTCATGAAATGGAAAAGAGAGATGCTAAAAAGGGATTAGCTACTTTATGTATAGGTGGAGGAATGGGAACTGCCTTAGTAGTTGAGAGAGTTTAGTTTTTTCTTTAGCAAAGTAATAAAAGTAAGTGAAAAAGGGAGCTTTTCAGAGGCTCCTTTTGCTATTTAGTATATTATAAATAAATTTAATGATAGGTATTTGAATAAACAATAACAAATTTGAAAAAAATAATGAATAAATTGTATTTCAATTATTCAAATACAATAAAAAAATCATATAATATAGTAGAATGCAAGTTTAAAAATGATAAAAAAAAACACGAAAAATTTTAAAATAATAATATTATTAAAAAAAAATAACATAATACAATTATAAAACGTTATCAAAAGAAAAAATAAAAAAATAAGAATTTTAAGAAAATTCAAATAAATGCAAGAAATAATAATTGTATGTAAAAAAAAATTAAAATAGGCAAAAAAGAGATTTTGCGTGAGCATTAGTGAAGTATTATCTAATAATAGGCGATTTTAGCGATAAACTGTAAAAAATAAGTAAAAACTAGGTTTTTATTAATTTCAAAGTAGGTATATAATTGCTACTGTTACCGGGATATCAAGATACTAATAAATTAATAGTATTCCTATATAAGAGCTTTTTTATACATATAAAACTATAAGGAATAGTTAGTTTTTATATAGGAATAAGAAAAATCACTATATCCCAAATAAGTTATTTACTAGGAGATAAAAATGACTGAAGACTTAAATAAAATAGTCAAATCTGTAGAAAAAAATGATTTAATAAGTGGGATTGTTTTATTTTTAATATTAGTATTTTTAGGGCAATATAAAAGTGGAGCTATATTATTAGTTGGAACAATTGTTTCAATGGTAAACTTTATTGTTTCAGCATTCATTACCAATAAATTTTTAAATAAGCCTAAAAAAAATAAATCAATTTTATTTTCCTTAAGTTATTTAATAAGGATAGTAAGCATAGTTGCTATAGCGGTAGTTTTTTCTAAAAAGATAAGCTATTTATTAGCTTTTCTAATAGGATTTATTATACATTATATAATGCTAGTAATAACTACTATAAAAGTGCAGAAGGGAAGTGAATAGATGGAACAATCAGAAGCTATATTTTCTTTTTACTTAGGTAAAATAGCAATTGATATAAAGCCAGAAGCAATAGTTCAATTAGTGATTGTATTGTTAATTTTAGCATTAGCATGGTGGTCTACACTAAATATGCAGATAAGACCAACTAAGAAACAAACTATTGTTGAATGGATTTATAATATGCTAAATAATGCAGTAGTAAGTAATGTTGGAGAAAGTTTTATAGGGATAGTTCCTTTTGTAGGAACACTAGGAATATTTGTTCTAGTAATGAATTTAACTGGATTAGTAGGAATATCTCCACCAACAAAGAATTTTAGTGTTACATTAACATTAGGCTTAATGTCATTTGTAATGGTACAAGGATATGCCATTAAAAAGAATGGTATTGGAGGTTATTTTAAAGGCTATTTAGAGCCAGTATCTTTTATATTACCTATTACAATATTAGAAAGGGTAATGTTACCAATATCATTGTCGTTAAGACTTTTTGGTAATATGCTAGCAGCTACTTTTATAGTTGAACTTGTTTATGAAAGTTTAGAGAAAATAGCATGGTTTGCACAGCTTGTTATACCTATTCCATTACATTTATATTTCGATATATTTGATGGTGGTATTCAAGCAGTAATTTTTGTAATGTTAACAATGATAAATATTAAAATAGTATCTGAACATAATTAAGAGGAGGAAATTTAAAATGAATGATTTAGGAATGAGAGCATTAGGAGCAGCAATTGCAGTATTAGTAGGTTTAGGAGCAGGTATTGGTATAGGAAATGCTACAGGAAAAGCTGTTGAAGGTGTTGCAAGAAATCCAGAAGCAACAGGAAAAATTACTACAACATTAGTTATAGGTTCTGCGTTTGCTGAAGCAACTGCTATTTATGGATTATTAGTATCAATTTTATTAATATTTGTTGGAGTAGCATAATATTTTAATGACTCCAGAAGGAGGTAGAATAAGTAATGGAATTTAATCTAGGTATTATATTAGCCACAATAGTAAACTTTTTAATTCTATTCTTTGGATTAAAATATTTCTTCTTCGAAAAAGTTAAATTAATAGTTGAAGCTAGAGAAAATGAAATATCTTATAAGTTAGATAGTGCAGACGAAGAGCTTGAAAAAGCAAGAACTTTAGCTATTAATAATGAAAGAGAGTTACAAAGAGCTAGAGAAGAAGGGAAAGCTATTACAGAGAGACATAAGAAAAAAGCTGAAAAAATATATGATGAAATTGTTGAAGAGGCAAAATCAGAAGCAAATTTAATTATAGAAAGAGCAAAAGTAGAGATAGAAAGAGAAAAAGAAAAAGCAGAATATGCATTAAAGAAAGAAGCTATAGATTTAGCTTTAGACCTTTCTAGAAAAGTAATAGAAAAAAATATTGATGAAGAAAAAAATAGACAATTAATTGATGAATTTATTTCTGAGGTGGGTAATTAAATATGTATGAATATTTAGACCGAAGATATGCACTGGCGCTATATGAAGTGGCAGAACAAAAAGGAAAAGTTGATGAGTACCTAGGTGACTTAAGAGAAATTTGTGAACTAATTGAAAGTAATAAAGATTTCTTTGAAGTAATAAAACATCCACAAATAGGTACAAAACAAAAGAAAAAGACTTTTATTAATATATTTAAAGGTAAAATAGATGAAGAGCTTTTATCATTTTTATTAATATTAATAGAAAAGGATAGAATTTTATTCTTAAAAGAAAAATTAAAAGAAATGGAGAAAATCCATTTAGAAAAGCTAAATGTATTACAAGGAATTGTAAAAACTACTGTACCATTAGAGGAAAATGAGTACAATTCTTTAGTGGAAAAGCTTGAAAAGAAGTATAATAAAGAAGTTATATTAAAAAAAGAAATAGATCCAAAAATTCTAGGCGGAATTTATGTAAGAATAGGAAATGACGTTATAGATGGGACTGTAAAGACAAGATTAGACGATTTAGAAAAGCTAATGCTTGCTACAGAATAGAGGTGATTGCATGAATATAAAACCAGAAGAAATAACATCTATCATTAAAAAAGAAATACAAAGATATGAAAATCAAATCCAAACTTCAGATTCAGGAACAATAATTCAAATTGGTGATGGTATTGCTAGAGTATATGGATTAGATGATTGTATGCAAGGTGAGCTTTTAGAATTTCCAAATGGCGTATTTGGAATGGCTTTAAATTTAGAGCAAGATAATGTTGGATGTGTTTTATTAGGTTCTGAAGAAGGAATAAAAGAAGGCGATATAGTTAAAAGAACTAATAGAATAGTTGAAGTTCCAGTAGGTGAAGGACTTTTAGGTAGAGTTGTAAACTCTCTTGGTGAAGAAATTGATGGAAAGGGACCTATTAATTATTCAGGCAGCAGACCCATAGAGGTACCAGCACCAAGTATAATTGATAGATCTTCAGTTAATGAACCTTTACAAACAGGGATTAAAGCAATAGATGCAATGGTTCCAATAGGAAAAGGTCAAAGAGAACTTATTATAGGTGATAGACAAACTGGTAAAACAGCTATTGCTATAGATACTATATTAAATCAAAAAGGTAAAGATGTTATATGTGTATATGTAGCTATTGGACAAAAGCAATCAACGGTTGCACATATAGTTAATACATTAGAAGAAATGGGAGCTTTAGATTATTCAATAGTTGTTGCAGGAACAGCATCAGAAAGTGCTCCACTTCAATATTTAGCACCATATGCAGGATGTAGTATGGGTGAATACTTTATGCATAAGGGGAAAGATGTTCTTATAATATATGATGATTTATCTAAACATGCAGTAGCATATAGAACAATGTCATTATTACTTAGAAGACCACCAGGAAGAGAAGCGTATCCAGGAGATGTATTCTATATACATTCAAGGCTTTTAGAAAGAGCTGCAAAGCTATCTAAAGAAAATGGAGGAGGTTCATTAACAGCACTTCCAATTATAGAAACACTAGCTGGAGACGTAACAGCATATATTCCAACTAATGTAATATCAATCACAGATGGTCAAATTTTCTTAGAAAGTGAACTGTTTAATGCAGGTCAAAGGCCAGCGGTAAATGCAGGTATTTCAGTATCAAGAGTTGGTGGTAACGCTCAAATTAAAGCAATGAAACAAGTTTCAGGAACATTAAGATTAGAGCTTGCACAGTATACAGAACTTGCAGCATTCTCTCAATTTGGATCTGATTTAGATTCTGACTCTAAGAGAAGATTAGAAAAAGGTAAGAGGATAATAGAAGTATTAAAGCAAGATCAATATAAGCCGATGGATGTTGAAAAGCAAATAGTTATATTATACGCAACTGTAAATGACTTTTTATCAGACATAAAGGTTCAAGATGTTAAAAAATTTGAAGAAGAATTCTTAGAATATATGGATACTCATCATAGAGATGTATTAAAACAAATAGTTGATGAAAAACAACTAAACAATGAATTAAAAGAAAGCATTGAAAAATGTATAGTTGAATTTAAAAAAGAATTTTTAAAAGATGCATAGCTTAAATAGCTATGCAATTCTTTAGGAGGTAAAACAGTGGGCGCAGCGGGACTTATAGAAATAAAAAGAAGAATAAAGTCAGTTGAAAGTACTAGAAAGATAACTAAAGCTATGGGACTTGTCGCCACTTCTAAACTCAGAAAAGCAAGAAAAGAACTTGTAGCTAATGAGCAATATAATAATTTGTGTAAAGAAGTTATTAATGAGGTTGTCTCTAGTATGCCAGAAGATTTTGATTCAATTTATTATAATAGCTTTGAAGGAGATAAACTCTATATTGTATTAACTTCAGACACTGGATTATGTGCAGGTTACAATAATAATGTGGTTATGTACTTAAATAATTTAGTTAAAAAGAGTGGCGGAGCAAAAGTTATAGTTGTAGGTAGTAAAGGAATTTCATATGTTTCTAGATATGGAATAAGTACATATACTGAATATGTAGATTTACCAGATATGCCTGCTACCAAAGATGTTAATAAAATATATAATGATGCTATATATTTATATGAGAAGAAAGAAGTTTCTGAAGTAAATATAGTATATACAGAGTTTATTTCCCCAGTTAAGCAAGAGGTAAAGAGTGTTAAAATATTACCAGTAGAGAAAAAAGCTAGTCATGCAGGGCAATATATAATTGAACCAAATGAAGAGGCTGTATTTAAAAATGCAATGGATATGTATTTAAAAAGTCAGCTAAAAACATGTATGCTTAGTGCAAAAGCAAGTGAGCACAGCGCCAGAATGACGGCAATGGATGGAGCTACTGAAAATGCAGATGACATACTACAAACTCTTAATCTTAAATTCAATAGAATTAGACAGGGTATTATAACACAAGAAATTTCAGAAATTGTTGGGGGAGCCGAAGCTCAAAAGTAGCAAGGAGGAAGAAGTATGGCTGAAAGTAAAATTGGAAAAGTAGTTCAAGTAATTGGACCTGTAGTTGATATAAAGTTCGATTCAGATTCTTTACCAAACATATACAATGAGATAAAAATTGATATGGGAGATAAAGAACTAGTTGTAGAAGTAGAGCAACATGTTGGAGATGATATTGTTAGAGCTATAGCAATGGAATCTACTGATGGATTAAAAAGAGGAATGAAGGCTTTAGATACAGGAAAGCCAATATCAGTACCAGTAGGGAAAAATGTATTAGGAAGACTATTCAATGTATTAGGTGCTCCTATAGATAATAGAGGAGAAATAGAGACTGAAGAGTCATATCCTATACATAGACCAGCACCTAGTTTTAAAGAACAATCTTTAGAACCTGAAATGTTTGAAACAGGAATTAAGGTTATCGACTTAATTGCACCATATCAAAAAGGTGGTAAGATAGGTCTATTTGGAGGAGCTGGAGTAGGAAAAACAGTTTTAATTCAAGAATTAATCAATAATATTGCAAAAGAGCATGGTGGACTTTCTGTATTTACAGGAGTAGGAGAAAGATCTAGAGAAGGTAATGACCTTTATCATGAAATGATGGATTCAGGAGTTATTAATAAAACTGCATTAGTATTTGGACAAATGAATGAGTCACCAGGTGCTAGAATGAGAGTTTCATTAACTGGATTAACTATGGCTGAATACTTTAGAGATCAAGGGCAAGATGTATTATTATTTATAGATAATATATTTAGATTTACACAAGCTGGTTCAGAAGTATCTGCATTATTAGGAAGAATACCATCAGCAGTTGGTTACCAACCAACACTTGCAACTGAAATGGGTGCTCTTCAAGAAAGAATTACTTCAACAAAGAATGGATCTATAACATCAGTTCAAGCTGTTTATGTTCCAGCCGATGACTTAACAGACCCAGCGCCAGCAACTACATTTACACACTTAGATGCTACTACTGTATTGTCTAGATCTATTTCAGCGTTAGGTATATATCCAGCAGTTGATCCCCTAGAATCTTCTTCTAGAATACTTGATCCAAGAATAGTAGGAAAAGAACATTATGAAGTTGCAACAGAAGTGAAAAATATACTTGAAAGATATAAAGAGTTACAAGATATCATTGCAATTTTAGGTGTAGATGAATTATCAGATGAAGATAAAGCTGTAGTTGCTAGAGCAAGAAGAATTCAAAGATTCCTATCTCAACCATTTACAGTTGCTGAACAATTTACAGGAATGCAAGGAAGATATGTTCCAGTAAAGGAAACAGTAAGAGGATTTAAAGAAATATTACAAGGAAAATACGATCACTTACCTGAATCAGCATTCTTATTTGCAGGTACAATTGAAGAAGTTGTAGAAAAAGCAAATAGCATGAAATAGGAGATATGCTTTATGGGAAAATCAATAAAACTTAATATTGTAGCTCCAGGACGTGAGGTACTAACTGAGGAGATAGTTAGTTTAGCAACAACTGAAGGTGATGGTAAAATAGAATTTTTAGTAAATTATGCACCAACTATAATAGCAACTATACCGACTATAACTACGTATACTACTATAGATGGAGATAAGAAAAAATTATTTACATCATCAGGAATTGTTTATATTAAAGATAATATAATTAATTTTTGTTGTGATTCTTTTAATTTACCAGAAGAGATTGATAGAGATCGTGCTGAGCAGTCTCTTAAGAGAGCTCAAGAGAGATTAAATAATAAAGAAAAAAATAATATTGATATTGAAAGAGCTAAGAGAGCAGAGGCAAGAGCTAAAGCCAGATTAGAATTGAAATAAAGAAGTCACTAATAAGTGGCTTCTTTATTTTTTTGAATATTATATATGAAAGTAGAAAATTTTTAACACACTGTTGTATATAGACGAATATAGTAGAGATTTATAAAATTTTAAGATGAAAGCGAACTATTCTAGGGGGATTATAATATATATATATTATAAGAAAATACACTGTGCATTAAAAGTGTAGCTGTAACTTCAGTTAACTAAATCAAAAATTTAGAACATCACTTATGAGCAAACACGTTAATAAATTTCTTAATTTTATTGTATAAAAAAATATAGTTTGGACAATAATTTTAGAGGAAGGGCAGGGGATTACAATATGAAAAAGATATTTTTTGTATTTCTTTCAATCTTTTCTCTATTAATTATTAATGGAAAAGAATATGAGTGTGAAGCAAAGAAAGATTTATTTAATGAAGTTGAGCGATATGTATTAAATGAATATGAATTTATACAAAATGGAATGAAATTAGAGTATACAACAAAAGTAGATATTGATGATGAGCTTGATAGAATTGATAAAATTTTTCAATTTAAAAATGATTTAATAGTAACCAGAAGTGAAAATTCCATATCTGCAAAAAGTGAAAATATTAATTATAGTGTTAATATTTATAATTATAGTGGATTAACGAAAGTTGAAGTGAGAGTTATTAATACAGATAGTACTTTATCTGAAAGTTATTTAAGGGGATTAGTTGAAGAAATTAGAAGTAGTAATTTTATAAATGAGAGGTATTTTTCATTTATAAAGGGAAAGATAAAAACAGAAGATAAAAATATATTTGAAGATGTAGAAAATAAATTAAAAATAAAAATCAATGAAAATTTAGATATAAGCAATGGTAGTATAGCAAAAGCAACAATGATAGATGGAACAAATTTAAACATTGGACAAATTACTTACGATACAGGTTCATATTTAATTATAGGAACGCCGATAATTTTCGTAACATACTAACAATAAATATGGAGGATAATATGGAAAAGATTATAGTTAGAGGTGGAAGAAAACTTCAAGGAGAAGTTGATATAAGTGTTGCAAAGAATGCAGTATTACCTATAATAGTTGCAACTATTTTAAATCCCACAGAGATAATTCTAAAAAAAGTACCTATGTTAGAAGATGTAACAGTTTTAATAAATTTATTAAGAGAATTAAACTGTGAAGTGAAGTTTTCGCCAATAACAGGAGATTTAAAAATAAATACTTCAAACTTAAGAGAAATAGAAGCAAATAATGAGTTAATACGTAAGATGAGAGCATCATTTTTAGTAATGGGGCCGATGTTAGCTAGATTTGGAAGATGTAAAATATCAATGCCAGGAGGATGTAATATAGGAAGTAGACCTGTAGATCTTCACTTGAAAGGATTTAAAACATTAGGAATAGATTCTGAAATAGGATATGGATATGTTGAAGCTAAAGTTAAAAATCTACATGGAAATAGAATATACTTAGATTTCCCATCTGTAGGAGCTACTGAAAATATTATGATGACTTCTGTATTAGCATCTGGAATTACAATTATAGAAAATGCAGCTGAAGAACCAGAAATATGGGATTTGGCAAGATTTTTAAATAGTATGGGTGCAAAAATAGAAGGGGCTGGATATGGAAGAATAACTATACGGGGTGTATCAGAATTAAAGCAGCCTGAACCATTTACACCGATTTTTGATAGGATTGAAGCTGGTACATTTATGGTTGCAGCAGGAATAACAAATAGTAAAATAGCTATAAATGGAGTTAATGAAGAACATTTGATGCCAACAATTGAGAAGTTAAAAGAATGTGGTGTTTACTGCAAGATGGATGGGGAAAAGATGATAGTAGATGGAACAGGAGAAAAAAGACCTGTAGATATAAAAACAATGCCTTATCCAGGATTTCCAACTGATATGCAAGCGCAAATGATGGCATTATTATCAATTACTAAAGGTGCTAGTGTAATAACTGAAACTGTATTTGAAAATAGATTTATGCATGTTGGAGAACTCGGTAGAATGGGAGCAAACATTAAGATTGATGGAAGAATTGCTATTGTTGAAGGTGTAAATAATCTTACTGGATGTCAAGTTAAAGCAACTGATTTAAGAGCGGGAGCAGCCATGATTTTAGCTGGATTAGTTGCAAATGGGCAAACAGAGATAGGAGAAATATATCATATAGATAGGGGATATACTAATATAGAGGATAAGTTTAGAAAACTGGGAGCAGAAATATATAGAACCTATAAATAACACTTAGGAGCCACTTGAGGGCTCCTAATTTTTTGCGAAATTTTTTGTAGAAATTTGGCGTATAAAAGTTGCATTTAAAATGAATTAATTTACTTTTACGGGCAAGAATACAAAACAGGAGGTGTTTAAATGGACCAAAATAAAAAAAATAAAGTAAAGGACTTTTTCAGAAAGGAGGGCTTTTACTTAGTATTATTTGTTTGCCTATGTATTGTTGCAACTGTAGCAGCATTTACAATTAGAAAAAATTCTGTTGCTAATGAACAAAATAAGGCAAATAACGAATTATCTTTAAATGAGGTGGAGGATAATACTTCTTCAGAAACAGATTCTAACTTTAATAAGCAAAATGCTGAAAGAGTAGAAAATAACGATGAATTAGCTAATAGTAATGAGGAAAGTTTATCTGAGCCAGAGGTTGCAAATGCAACAGAAGAAGTTGCAAATGCAGAGGAAGAAGTAGCAACTAATGATCAAGAACAAGTTGCTGAAAATCAAGTTACAGAAGAAGAAGTGGCAGATGTTTCTGCAGGAACAGATACACAAGTAGTTTTATCATTACCTATAGATGGTAGTGTAGCTATTTCAAGAGAATTTGGAACAATGATTAGAACTTATGTAGATGAAACTAGAAGTGAAGATACATCTAGAAGAGGTATTGATATTAATGCTTCAGTAGGAACTATAGTTAAAGCTGCTGCTGAAGGTCAGGTGGAAGAAGTAGCAAGTAACACTACTGATGGTACTTATGTAGTTATTGCTCATGCAAATGGATTAAAGACAAAGTACACTAACTTAAGCGAAGAGGTTAAAGTTGCAGTTGGAGATGTTGTTAGTACTGGAACAGAAATAGGTACAGTTGGTAACACTTCAGGTATATTTACATCAAAAGTTTGTGGTGATGTACTAAATGTTCAAGTGCAAGATGCAAATGGCAATGATGTTGATCCTAGTGCATACTTTGATTTAAAGTAATTATTTTAAGTATCAACCATTTTATGGTTGATACTTAAAAATATTTATTTTTTATCTAAACTTTATGAATTTTTTTATGTTGAGTAAATAATAAATAGAGGTTAAGGAGGTAGAGTTTTGAAAGATTATATTGAAGAAAGAGTTTTAGAAGTTGCGCAGTATATAATTGACTCAAGGGCTACAATAAGAAAAACAGCAAAAGTATTTGGTGTAAGTAAGAGTACCATTCATAAGGATATGACTGAAAGATTACCTAAAATTAATCCAGCAATAGCAGAACAAACACATTTAATATTGGAATTAAATAAATCAGAAAGACATATAAGAGGCGGAGAAGCTACAAAGATGAAATACAAGGAAAACGAATTATAAAAACATTGAATGATAAATTCATTACATATATAATTATAGTAGGAATAAATTTGTAGAAAAAACAATTATTTTGAAATTATTATATATTTAGGAGTGAATTAAATGTGGTTTTGGAGAAGTGGTAGCGACTTAGGAATAGATTTAGGAACAGCTACTGTACTTGTGTATGTTAAAGGAAAAGGTATTTTATTAAAAGAGCCATCAGTTGTGGCTATTAATAAAAATAACAATAAAGTGTTAGCAGTTGGTGAAGAGGCCAGAAAAATGATTGGTAGAACACCTGGAAATATAGTTGCAGTCAGACCATTGAGGGACGGTGTTATTTCAGATTATGATATAACAGAAAAAATGCTTAAAGCTTTTATAAAAAAGGCATGTGGAAAAGGTAGAGTAATAGCTCCTAAAGTGATGGTATGTATACCATCTCAAGCAACTGAGGTAGAAAAAAGAGCTGTTGTAGATGCAACAATGAATTCAGGAGCTAAAAGAGTACATCTTATAGAAGAACCATTGGCAGCAGCAATTGGTGCAGGATTAGATATAACTAAACCAGATGGGCATATGATAGTTGATATTGGTGGTGGGACAACTGATATAGCTGTAATTTCATTAGGTGGAGTAGTTATAAGAGAATCAATTAAGGTTGCTGGTGATAAATTTGATGAGGCAATTACAAGATATGTTAGAAATAGATATAAGATTCTAATTGGAGAAAAAACAGCTGAGGATTTAAAGGTGACAATTGGATCAGTATTTAAAGGATCAAGAAATTTAACGACTACAATGAAAGGAAGAAATTTAATCACAGGTTTACCTGATGAAATAGTTATTTCTACTGAAGAGTTAAGAGAAGCATTAATGGAGCCTGTATCATTAATAGTTGATAGTGTAAAATCAGTGTTGGAGAAAACTCCACCAGAGTTATCTGCAGACATAATAGAAAAGGGAATATTAATGACCGGTGGTGGTGCATTAATTGATGGATTGGATAAGCTTATCGAGGAAAATACAGGTATATCAGTTAAAATAGCAGAAGATTCAGTTGAAGCTGTTGCAATAGGAACTGGTGAAGTTTTAAGCTATGTCAATAAATTGGACAACGATTTTTCAAGTAGAGAGATAGAATTAATAAATTAATTATTATGATATTTTTATTATATAATAAAGCTAGAAGTGATTAACTTCTAGCTTTATTTATTAATTATAGTATTTAGGTAATATGCATGAATTAAGCCGTGAGAAATAATTTTTGCCATTTCAAATACCAAGTGAAGTCGTATACTCCTAGAAGTAAAGAATTCAGCAGTATCACTTGAATCAATTATTCCTATTATTGAAGCAGTACCAACATCGGGTAAAGATTTTCCAACACCCTTTCCAGGATGAATTGGATAATCGCGAGTATGAATTTCCCCTATTGAGTTCGTGTCTCCTAAACATGCATCAATACCTATTATAGAAGCAGTAGGATGTATTTTGTTTATTTCAATTAACTTTTTGTCAAGATTTAGTGCATGAATAGGATCTTTTAATGTGCCATATACAGGTAAGGGAAAATTATGTTCTTCAAGAAATGTTCCAACTAATGGTCCTAAACAATCACCGACACATTTATCAGTGCCAATACAAACTATTATAGTATCAGAGTTAATATACTTTCTCATAAATTCAGCAATTTCATAGTATGCTAAATTAGATTTATAGTTAAATTTTCGTTTTATCAAATAATTCACCCCTATCATGATAATAGATGAAAGAATATCATATATAAAATATATGATTGGAGGTTTGATAATATAATTTTATTAAGAAAATAATACAGATCAACTTTCAATATTAAAATATTCTTGCAATTATAATATATTTTTATGGAATCATATATGTTACTAAAATAAATAAAATAGTGTTAGTTTTATTTATGTTAATATGTTAATTATTTTTTAAATAAAAATGAATATTGTATTTAAAAGAAGAAAAAGAGAGAAAATAAGAGTTAAATAAGAATAATATTAAAAAAACGCTAAAAATGAGAGTTGATTTATATTAGCTTTAATTATATACTAGTCCTTGTCAGTTCGGCAGTAACATAACGAACGGCAGTAAAGTTATTAATATAAGATATGGGGGAGTTCCCGAGTGGCCAAAGGGGGCAGACTGTAAATCTGTTGCGATTCGCTTCGATGGTTCGAATCCGTCCTCCCCCACCATTAATAACTAAAGTAAATAAAGTTAAATTGGAATATGCTTCATTGGCTCAATGGCAGAGCAGCTGACTTGTAATCAGCAGGTTGTTGGTTCGACTCCGACATGAAGCTCCAAATGGGGGAGTTCCCGAGTGGCCAAAGGGGGCAGACTGTAAATCTGTTGCGATTCGCTTCGATGGTTCGAATCCGTCCTCCCCCACCATTTAAAATTAAATTTTATTGATATGGAAGCATAGCTCAGCTGGGAGAGCATCTGCCTTACAAGCAGAGGGTCACAGGTTCGATCCCTGTTGTTTCCACCAAATAAGCTTCATTGGCTCAATGGCAGAGCAGCTGACTTGTAATCAGCAGGTTGTTGGTTCGACTCCGACATGAAGCTCCAAATAAGGGGGAGTTCCCGAGTGGCCAAAGGGGGCAGACTGTAAATCTGTTGCGATTCGCTTCGATGGTTCGAATCCGTCCTCCCCCACCAAAGCATGGTTAATACCATGCTCTTATTTTTTATAAAAAATAATTTTAATTTAATATTAATGATATGGTATATAATTGCTATTGACATAGTATGAATATATTGTTAAAATATTGCATGAACAAAACTTGATATTAGTTCTTATCCAGAGAGGTGGAGGGAAAAAGGCCCTGTGAAACCCGGCAACCTATTAATAGGTTAAAGGTAAGAAGTAAGAGTTAATAGTTAAAAGATAAGTTTTTTAAACTTATGTTAAAGCTATTATCTATTACTTATTACTTATTAACTATTAGTGTGGTGCAAATTCCTGCATAAAGTTATTTTTGCAAGATAAGAAAGACCTTAGATAATTTCAGTCTCTTCTATCTTGAAGAGGCTTTTTTTATTGCTTAGAATTAATATCAAAAAATGAAAGGAGCTAAGCAAAAAATGAAAAGATTATTTACTTCAGAATCAGTGACAGAAGGGCATCCAGATAAAATATGTGATCAAATATCAGATGCAGTATTAGACAATATATTAGAAAAGGATCCTATGGCAAGAGTTGCTTGTGAAACAGCAGTAACAACTGGTATGGTATTAGTAATGGGAGAAATATCAACATCTTGTTATGTAGATATTCCTAAAGTAGTTAGAAAAACAATAAGAGAAATAGGATATGATAGAGCAAAATACGGATTTGATTGTGATACATGTTCAGTTTTAACATCTATTGATGAACAATCAGGTGATATTGCTATGGGTGTTGATGAAGCATTAGAATCTAGATCTGGTGAAAAGGATAATGTTGAAGCTGTTGGAGCTGGGGATCAAGGTATGATGTTTGGTTTTGCCACTAATGAAACACCAGAATATATGCCATCACCAATAGCTATGGCACATAGATTATCTAGAAGATTAACAGAAGTGAGAAAAAATAAAACTTTATCTTACTTAAGACCAGATGGAAAAACTCAAGTAACAGTAGAATATGATGATAATAGAGTTGTTAGAATTGATGCAATAGTAATTTCTACTCAACATGATGATCATGTTAGTCAAGAACAAATAAGAGAAGATTTAATGGAACATGTTATAAAGGCTGTTATTCCAGCTGAATTATTAGATGAATCAACTAAGTACTATATAAATCCAACAGGAAGATTTGTTGTTGGAGGGCCACAAGGGGATAGTGGATTAACTGGTAGAAAAATTATAGTTGATACTTATGGAGGATATGGAAGACACGGTGGTGGTGCATTCTCAGGAAAAGATCCAACAAAGGTTGATAGATCAGCAGCATATGCAGCAAGATGGGTTGCTAAGAATTTAGTTGCAGCAGGAGTTGCAGATAAGTTAGAAATACAATTAGCTTATGCAATAGGTGTTGCAAAACCAGTTTCCATTGAAGTAGATACCTTTGGAACAGGTAAAATTTCAGATCAAGAAATAACAAGTATTGTTGAAAAAGTATTTGATTTAAGACCAGGAGCAATAATAAGAGATCTTGAATTAAGAAGACCTTTATATAGACAAACAGCTGCTTATGGACATTTTGGAAGAAATGATTTAAACCTTCCATGGGAAGAATTAAATAAAGTAGAAGAAATTAGAAAATATCTATAATATAAAGCGAGGTACTAGTTGTATCTCGCTTAAATTTTTTTATAAGTTATTATAAACTATTTTTCCATCAATTATAGTCATTTTAACATCTATGTTTTCATCAAAAATAGTTAAATCAGCATCAAAGTTTTCTTTTATTTGACCTTTTCTATCATCGACTCTACAGTATTTAGCACCGTTATAAGAAGCCATTTTAACAATTTCATATAATGGATAATTTGTATTATCATATATATTTTTAACAGCTCTATTTAATGTTAATATTGAACCAGCTAAGGCACCATTTTCTAATCTTGCAGCACCGTTTTTAACGATTACAGGTTGTCCACCTAAAGCATATGTGCCGTCAGGCATTCCGCAAGCACACATTGCATCTGTTACAAGTAAAGTTTTATCAGTTCCTTTTTGTTTATATGCAACTCTTAAAGATGGATATGATATATGAATACCATCAGAAATAGTTTCAGTAGTTATATCTGAATCAAAAGTTGCTCCAACTACACCAGGTTCTCTATGAGTAAATCCTGTCATAGCATTAAATAAGTGAGTAGAATGGCAGAAACCATGTTTTATACCATCGATGGCTTGTTCATAAGTTGCTTTAGTGTGTCCCATAGAGCAACGAATTCCTTTAGATGATAAAATTGAAGCAAGTTCTTTAGCTCCTTCAACTTCAGGGGCCATAGTAATAGAAACTACTGCATCAATAGCATCACCAGTCATTAATTCAAAATTTTCATATGAAGGTGCTATTAAATAGTTTGGATTTTGTGCACCTATTGCACTAGGACTGATAAAAGGACCTTCTAAATGAGCACCTAAAACAATAGCACCATCAGTTCCTTCTATTTTCGCTTTTTTTATAGAGATCATAGATTTCAATATGTCATCAGCAGACATAGTCATTGTTGTTGGAGTAAATGAGGTTGTACCATATTTGCAAATAGTTTTTGATATTTCATTAATTGCTTCAAATGTTCCATCCATTGTATCATGGCCGCCAGCGCCGTGAATGTGAACATCAACAAATCCAGGAGAAACATATAAACCTTTACAGTCTATAGCGTTTTGAAGATTGATTTCAGATGGATTAATTTCTTTTATTATACCATCTTCAATTAAGATTGAGCCTTTTTCGATTTTATCTAAAAAGACTATGTTGCAATTTTTTAATAACATTTAAATTCCCTCCAATTTGATGTTTAATTATTTAATAGTAAGTTAATAGTAATTAATAAGTAAAATCTAAGTTTGTAATTTAAATATAAATGTATAAGTTAAATTAAACAATGGAAAATTTACTTATGATATAATTATATAATATTAGTAAGTAAAATAAAATGTTTGGAGCGATAATATGGAAATATTAGGAGGCTTAGTAGAAGCGATAATATTTAAGAGTGAAGATAGTGGATATGTAGTAGCAAAGATAACGGCAAATAAGGAAGTAGCAACGATTGTTGGAATAATGCCATTAATAAAAGAAGGACAACAAATAGAAATAAAGGGAAAGTGGATAAATCATAAACAGTTTGGAAGACAATTTAGTGTAGAAGAATTTAAAGAAGTTCTTCCAACTTCAGCAAAAGAGATTGAGAAATATTTAAGTACGGGAATAATTAATGGGATAGGTCCTATTACTGCTAAAAAGATAGTTAAGGCATTTGGAGTAGAAACATTAGACATACTGGATAATAATATTGAACGATTAAAAGAAGTTGAAGGAATTGGTGAAAAGAAATTTAACATAATATATGAGTCTTACCTTGAAAGTAAAGAGCTAAAAGATATTATAATGTTTTTTCAAAAACATGGAGTTACAATAAATCAATGTTTAAAAATTTATAAAAAGTTTGGTCCAGATTCTATAGATATAGTTTCAAAAAATCCATATATATTAAATGATGAAATATCAGGTATTGGTTTCTTAACATCTGATAGAATTGCAAAAAGCTTAGGAATTGAACCACAATCAGATTTTAGAATTCAAAGTGGGATAAGATATGTTTTAAATAATTTTTCAGGACTTGGAAATACATATATGCCTAAGGATAAATTAATTGCAGAATGTCAAAAGGTTTTAATGGTTGATAAAGAGCTAATAGAAGGCAATATATATAATAGTGTTTTAGAAGGAAAGATAAAGGTAGAAAAAATTAATGATATTGAAGCAGTATATTCATTGCCATATTATTTTTGTGAATTAGGTGTTACAAATAAGATTATTACTTTGAGTATAGAAAATTTTCAAACTATAAATTCAGATATTTCTTTTGAGATATCAAGTTTTGAAAGTAAAAATAATATTAAATTCGCTGATTCTCAAAAAGGTGCTATAATTGGAGCTTTTGAAAATGGAATTGAAATAATAACTGGAGGGCCTGGGACTGGAAAAACTACTATAATTAAATGTATAATAGAAATATATGAAAATAATGGAATGAAAGTTCTTTTAGCAGCACCAACAGGAAGAGCAGCTAAAAGAATGACAGAATCAACAGGGCGTGAAGCAAAAACAATACATAGATTACTAGAGATGGGAGTAAGTGATGATGAAAATTCATTCTTTGGAAAAGGTGAAGGTGAACCGTTAGAGGGAGATGTAATAATAATTGATGAAGCATCTATGATTGATATAATGCTTATGAATAGTCTATTAAAAGCTATTAAATTAGGCACAAGAGTTATTATAGTTGGAGATGTAGATCAATTGCCATCTGTAGGGCCTGGAAATGTATTAAGAGACTTAATAAATAGTGATTTTATTAAAGTAGTAAGATTAAATGAAATTTTTAGGCAAGGAAAAGAGAGCATGATAATTTTAAATGCTCATAGAATAAATAATGGTGAGTTACCATACTTAAATAAAAAAGGTGGAGACTTCTTTTTTGATAATAGAGAAGATAATGAAAATATTTTAGCTACTATATTAGATTTAGTAAATAGAAGATTACCAATGTTTAATTCAAAATGGAATAAGGTTAGAGATATTCAAGTATTATCACCTACTAGAAAGGGAATCTTAGGAGTAGAAAATTTAAATAATGAACTTCAAGCTATTTTAAATCCACCTGATAAATATAAAAAAGAAAAGAAGGTTAAAGATTTTATTTTTAGAGTTGGTGATAAAGTAATGCAGACTAAAAATAATTATTCTTTAAAGTGGAATAGGATAGGTGGATATGGTGATAATGAAGGTGTGGGTGTATTTAATGGAGATATGGGATTTATAGAATCCATTGATGAAGAAAGTAGAACAGTAACTGTTGTTTTTGATGATGAAAGAAGAGTTGTTTATGATAATGTATATATAGAAGAATTAGAGTTAGCATATGCTATAACTATACATAAAAGTCAAGGAAGTGAGTTTAAGGTAGTAATTACACCTGCTTTTATGGGATCAGCCTTCTTAATGAATAGAAATATATTATATACAGGAATAACTAGAGCAAAGGAACTTGTAGTAGTTGTTGGAAATCAAAAAGCACTAAAATATATGGTTGATAATACAAATAGTATGGAGAGATATTCATCGTTGAAAGAGAGAATTTTAGATATTGTATCTGATGATAAAATAAGTGAAGAATAGATAAATGGAGTCGATACTATGAATTATAAGGAATTGAGTAATGCTTTTAAGAAAATAAATAAATGGTATGGAAAAAAAACGAAAGTACTAAATTTAAAGACAAGGCCATTCAATGTTATAGAAATTTTTTCTGATATAATAAATAAGGTTTTACATGAAAATAAAAAAATTTTATATGTGTTTTGTAGTGAAGAGAATGATTATATAAAAGTAAAGATTAATGATATATATGAATTTTTAGATGAAACTATAATTAGTAAGCAGTTAGAAGTAAACATACACTATGCAACTATAGGAAATATAGAAGATACAGATGAAGCATATGATTTAGTTATAGTTGATGATATAAGTTTATTTTCAAAAATAAGTAATGAACATATTAGAGAGTCTATAGAAAATATTTATTGGAAAAGTAGAAAAATTATAATTTATTCAAGTGAATATATTTTTCCTATAGGTGAGAAATTTGAGTTACCTTATATATATTCAGGCGAACCTATGGTAGAACCAAGGCTAATGAGTACTAGAATACGTTTGGAAGAAAATATACCCCTATCTTTATTTGAGTACTTTAAATGGTTTAAGGAAAGTAAAAGAATAGTATTAGTAGTTGTACCATCTGAAGAAAAATTAAATAAAGTCTATAATCATTACTATGAGGTATTAAGAGATTTAAATATTAGGGTAGTTAGATATACTAAAAATCAGGATTTTAAGTTTATAAAAGAAATTATAGATGGATATAGTGATTCGCTATTTATAATTACAAATAATTGTGGTCAATATATGAATAATATTTTAAATGTAAATATAATAATATTATTTGCTGATGATATATATTATTCATACAAAAAGATAGTTTATATGTGTGCTTCACTTGATAATAGTAGAGAAATTCAATCAGAACTAATAATGGTTTCAAGGGAAGTTTCTCAAGATATGGATTGTGCAAGAAGTATTACTAGGGAATTTAATAAGAGATTATGGGAAAAGCAATATTTGAAATTATGAGTAAAATTTTAATTTTATTTAAGAAAATTATTTTAGGAATATACAATGAAATTTTAGATATAGTTTATCCAATAGAAGAAAAGTGCATAATTTGCAGAACTGATGGGTTTATAGGATTATGCCCATATTGCAAAAGTAGAATTAATAGGGCTACAATTGAAAGTGATAATTTATCATATGGTTTTTATGGTGGGGTTGTAAAAACTTTAATTTTAAAGTTTAAATATGAGAGTGACTTTACTGCTGGATACTTATTATCAAAGTTGTTGGTAGAGATGATAGAAGAGAATAATATTTATGCAGATGTTATTTGTTATGTTCCTATGACGAAAAAATCTGAGAGAAAAAGAGGGTTTAATCAGTGCGAAGTAATTGCAAGACATATAGGATATCATATAAATATATCAGTAAGTGATTGCATTAAAAAGATAAAAAATACTAAGGAACAAAAAACATTGACAAAAGAAGAAAGAGTTAAGAATCTAAAGGGAGCCTTTAAAGTTAGTAGAGTTAAAGATATAAAAAATAAGGATGTTATATTAATTGATGATGTTATGACTACAGGGGCTACTATTAATGAATGTAAAGATATATTAAAAAGATCAGGAGCAAATAAAATTACAGTATTGACAATTGCTAAAAGCAATATATAATAGTAATGTAAAGTTAGGTCTGTGGATGAAAGTCGATGCCAGTCGCAGGCGAAACGATCCACGTAAGTTAAACAAAGTTTTAATGAGCATGGTGCGGTATAGAAGTAAGTCCTGCCAGTAGAAATACTGAGAGTGTTAGTAGTGAGAGGTTAATTCCGGGTAGCAAAAGCTCCAGCAGGCGAGTGTGGGGTCAAAATCCAGGTCAGCTAACTTTATAAAAAAAGGGGCTGTATCAGATTGAATTAATAAATTCAGTCTGAATACAACTCCTTTTTAATTGTTTAAAATTTTATACACTAATTTTTATGTAAATATTGCTATTAATTTTGTTTTTTTACATGACAAAAA
>SKEA01000387.1_pt1 | contig 44634 bp, 67 predicted proteins | sample 4826601 | NCBI WGS metagenome assembly SKEA01 (sample SAMN11008821, study PRJNA524170) | human gut metagenome | biome: Human fecal sample; material: Feces; isolation source: fecal sample from pouch patient p13, p53 | host: Homo sapiens | place: Israel: Tel-Aviv | collected 2016-07-06 | reverse complement strand
GAATTAATACTCCACCTTTGTCACTTAATGAATCTCTTAGTTTTTCCCATGCATAAGTATCGTCAGTAACACCATCAAAAACGGCTCCAAAATCTTTTAAATTATATTGAACAATATTATCCAATTGTTCGCTTAGTTTTTCTACTTCTTTTTTCTCTGCTTTATTATCTATGTCCCCTACTGTCTTTAAAGCGTTCATTAATACAGTAAATTCATTCGTGCTAACTACAGCATCATCTGAATTTAAAGATGATATTACATCTAACACAAATGGAATTGAACTTAACTTCTTATTGCCATTATATATTACCAATTCTAATTTAACCAATCCTGCTATTGCCAACATTTGATTAGTTAATTCTAATGTACAATATCCCTTTTTAGCATCATTTATTACAAGATCATTAAATATCTTTTTATCATCAGGTTTAATTCCATATATCCTTACTGATTTCCCTGTTAAATCAAAAGGTAATGATGAATTAAAAATATGAAAAAGCAAGAATCTACTTTCTGTATCTCCTTGCTTTGCTGATATTGTTTCATATAACTTTTTATTTATATCTAACTTTATTATTTTAGTATTCATTTTATAACACCTCATTAATAAGTTCTTTTTTACCTTCTTTAATTAAAATTTTATCTATAGACTCTTTATATTTAGAATACTTACTCATTACTTTTTCATAAGTAAGATTGCCTTTTAAAATTTGTAATGCAAGATAAGCAGCCATTTTAGACCTCCTTAAATAAAATTTCGTTTAAAGCATCTTGGGTAACTGTTAATTCAGTTTTTAAGTTTTCTATTTCATTCGCTAACACTGAACCTTTTTCAGTTGTTAGATTTTCACAATCATTTCTAAAAGCTAATATCTGTTCATCATATTTTTCTTTGTATTTAGCATAGATAATTTCATTGTATATCTGAGGCTGTGGAAATTGCCACAACCCATCATTAATTCTAGTGCAATAAACATTTAAAATTAATATCTCATTACCACCGACTATATCTTCTTCATAAATTTCTAAGCATCTTTCATCTAAAGACTTATTTTTTAAAATCATTCCGAACCTCCTTACTTACTAACTTTTAAAGTAATGCTGCAATTTACTATATTTATATAACAATTGTTAGCAGAACTATTTACATATATAGCTAATGAATTATAAGTACCATTTACTAAACCTTGAACAATTGCTTTAGGTAATGTAAATGTCTTTGTTTCTCCCCACTTTAATGTACCTAGTAAAGTTTGCCCTCCATATGAAGGAGTACCACTAGGGCTACTACAGATTGAACCATTAATATATACATTTGAATCCCCACTTAATCCTCCTGAGGTAGCTCTTGTAAGAGTTATGGTATTACCATCTAATACAGTACCATTCATTTGACTTCTAATCGTAGCTAGGTCAAAGAACATATGCCCCCCTCTTAAACCATATCCCCAAGCCCCTTGTTTACAATCACCATCAGACCAATTATTCCATTGATAAGCATATGTCTTATGTGAAGTCCAATTATATGTGTATGTAAAGACATTCTGACCTGATTGCGGAGGACTAGGAGTTGAAGAATATCTGGATGACGCTGTTGGGGTTAGATTACTATTTCCTCCATAATACACTCCATTCATTTGCTGAACAAGACCTTGAGGTCTAACAGTTCCGCATCCCCAATAAGCAAATGAACCACTTGATAATCTTACCCAGTCAGTACAACTACCAACATCGTCTGAACTATAGTATATAGATTGATATCTTAATTCAACAGCGTTGTAACATTTACAGAAATCGCAATGCCATGTGTATAAGTGAGTTCTTTCTGTATTTATGCCCCAATTTTGACATGCTATTGTTATAGCATCTATTTCTAACCTACTAACATCTGCTGCATACACCCCATGTCCACCTCCACCGTCAGGTCTATCGCCTATTACTGGACCTGTTGTAGCAGATCCGAATTCTCTAAAACCTACTATCCATACCCATTTAGGTATTTGTGTTAAATGTATAGCGTACTGTCCGTTACCAGGACCGCTAATAACCAATTTACCTTCTAATATTATTTTGATATAACCAGTACCTTTTAATCTTGTTAGAACTAGTCGTTCATTTATCACAAATCCAGGGTCTCTAACAGTTATAAATAGGTCTTTATTTATAACTGGCGCCTGTTCTAAGTGTTCTTTTAGAGCAGCAAATGAGTTAAACGGATTTTTAGAACTACCGTCTCCAGCAACAGCTTTAGAGTGGTCTACATATAGATTAGCTGCTCCCTCATATACATTTTCAATATTATTAGCAAACACTTTGTCTGCTTTTAATTCGCTCCATTGTTTTTTGCTAGATAACCAAGCTAAAACATCATCATTTTCATCGATAATGCTAAATCCCTCTGAGTCTATTCTGGTTTTAGTTGCGCTTTCTGTATGTGTAACTTGTAAATAACCATCATCAACGCTAATTGCTAAATTACCATTAGCACTCATAATAGTTCCTGTTTTTATAAGTGCAGCATTTAGTTCTCCTGTGGTTATACAACTAGCGTTAATCTTACCATCAATAGTTATAGCTAATGTATACGGACCATTATATCCGCTTTGACTAAATGCAATACCATTTTTATTCATTCTAATAACGTTAATAGAACTTTCAACTTGTGGAGAATCCATTATTAATATTTCATTTTTTCTAGCAACTACATAACTATCTTTTATACCAGCTTCTATAAGTTGAGTTGCTTCGTCCATTGACTTATCTAATATATCTTGCCATGAGTTTCCTCCTAACTGTTCTACAACTTTATCTATTACATTTTGGACTTTGTTAATATTCGAGAGTGCATTTCCCTTCACATCACCAAGATCTATATCTTCGTATCTATCTTTAATATTATTATATTTATTAGCTGTCATTTTAAGCTTAACATTAAATCCATAATCATCTAAATTTGCTGTTAATATATCTCCTTGATAAATTCTTTCATTTAATTCATCACCTTTATATTGATCCGTTTTACTCAACTCTGCAATACTTAGCCTTAAACTGCATGTAGGTTTATCTATATTTTGTTCTTCGAATAGCTTATCACATTCTTTTCTTAAAGCTTCATATACCTCTTCTAATGTTTCATAACCATCTTCACTACCATGTTCACTATATTTATACTTAATATTATCAAATTTAAATTCTTGAATTTTGGGATGCGGATAATTATTAACTAAAGGAGAATAGTAAATGCCATCTGGTAATGTTAATCCATCGTAAGTTATAGCATTTATTCCAGTTACTACACTTGATATATCAATACTACCTTCAAAATCTATAACATTTTTACCTACAAGTATTTCTACCCCTCTATCTTCACCAACACTTTCATTCATTGATATATTGAAGTTATCTAATACTAAATAACCTCCCCACCTGTTAACAAATGTGTTATCGTCACTTCCTAATAATGCATCAATTCCATTTTTGCGGACCATTCTAGCACTTGCAACCGTATCTATATTAGAGCTTAAATTAAACTTATTTGTATAAACAGTTCCGCCTTGTATTTGCTTTATTGCAGCTCTACCACTTTTTTCTACTATATTTATATCCTGTATAAAGTTATCATCAAAATCGAAACCTATTTGATAACCGGAAACAGTAATATACTTTTTATTTTTCTTACTAACTTTTAATATTCTAAATAATTGTAATCCCTTTTCCGTTGGAACTTGTAAAAACATTCCTTCTTCAATAGCTTCTGATTTATCAAAATCTTTTTTAAATTTTGCCTCTATTACCCACTTACTATTTTCAGTCCAACTAGTATAAGAAGAAATAACTATATCATCTAAAACTTCAACTCCGTCATGAGTAAATTGAGTTTCATCTTTTTTAAATAATTTAATCATGCTATTACCTCCTATACTAAATATCTAAAATTCGGTATTATTTCAATTTTAGATACATTCCCATCCCAGGTTATATTATTATTACCAGGATATAATTGGGGAAAATCCCCTGTTTTCTTATCATTTTGTCTTTTAGTATCTTTATAAGTTCTTAATTTAGTTGAATTTATAGTTATATATTCATCAACATCTTTAAGTGTTATTTGAGTATCACCTATAAATAAATTAATATCTCCACTACCATAAATGGTAATTACAGGCTTAGAATGATAAGAACAATAATTGTATACCTCACTATCTTTTGACGTTATAATTAAAGCTTCATTATCAATACTGTATCCAAAAGGCTGACATTTAAAACTTATAGTGAATTCATACCAACTACCATAATCATTATTCTTAAATAAATAATTTATAGGAATTTCACTTATTATTTTTGCATTATAATATCTATCTGGTAGATTAGAAAATATAACTGGTCCATCCTTAAGGTAATTACATAAACTATCTACATTTTCTCCTGTATAATACACTTTGCATTGTTTTATTGTAGGCTCGTAGGTTCCATCAGTTATAGTTAAAACGCCATCCATACCTAATACTGTTTCTTCTTCAGCACGTTGCTTAGGAATAGTTATAGAAGGTAATTCAACAACAACTATTCCAACATCTAAGCTACACTCATTATTTAAAATAAAATAATCTTCGTTCATATTACCTCCTATAGTTCTCTTAATTCTGTATACTCTGTCAGCTCTTCAATTAATTCTCTTACATCAGTAACTCCATTTACTTCTACCTTTTGAATTATATTTTCAGTAATTTTAGTAAACTCTTTACTGGCTATTTCTTTTAAGTAATCTAGTTTTCTACATATCTCTTTTAGTAACCTTGTTGATTCATTATTATTTACCTGTGGCTTATTCATGGAGTTTAATATTTCTTGTGTTTGCCTAGCATTGTAAACAGTTTCTCCACCATCCATATTAAATAATTGCCTACCTGTTGCAAGAGTCACTACCCCACTACGAGATACTATCAACTCTGAACCATATTCTGCTACACTTGCTATACCAGGCATAGCATTATCTGTTCCTGTTGCATACATTGTTGAACCATTATAAGTAGGCTTACCATTTTTATACTCAACTCCTACTATTACTTGCTTATAACTTGAAATATTATCAATATTTCTTTGAACTTTTGAAGCTGTACCATTATCAGTTACATCTATATTAGCTTTTTTACCATTCGTAGCATCAACTTGATTTCGTGTCTCCTTCAGCTTATTTATAACATCAGCCGTATTTTCTCCAATTTTTATTGGATTACCATTAACATCTTGAATTGAACTTACAACATTACCATTCTCATCTTGTACTTCTACAAGTTTACCAATTATTTGATTACTTGCATTAGTAATATTACCTGAAGTATCTAAATAAGCATCTCCAATTATTAAACAATTTGTTAAAACCCCTTGAGCTGTTTGCTGCCATTCTGCTATTTCATCTTGTAAAGCTGATGCATCATTTTTTGTCATTGATCCTATATTTTGAGTATTCAAATTATAAATGCCTGATAATTTACCAGTAGTTTCATCTATTTTTACATAGACATCATCCCATGTTTGTGTAGCAGTATTATACATTTGTTGATATCCACTCTCTGTAACTTGTTCTAAGCCTTGATAATGTTCTGTTGCTTGTACTAGCTCTTGATAATATTGTGCATCTTGTTGTTCTAATATTTCACCATTAAACTTATTAATTCTATTTTTTAAGTTTTCATTGTGTTCTACAGCATATTGATAAGCTTCATCATAATAACTTTGAGAGAGCTCTAATTGACTATTTTTAGAAGCTTCTAATCTTGCTATTGTTGCATCAACATTAGCTTTATCCTCTTCTGATAAACTTTCATATCCACTTTTAGCAATTTCAATTAAAGCATCATACTTAGAACGTATTTCTATTTGTTCTTCTTGAGATTGTTGATATCTTTCTTGTAATAATTTTTCAGCATTTTCTGCATCTAAAGTAGACATTCTATTTCTAAATTCTTGTTGAGCATATTCTAGCTCATAATTATTATTAGCTTGTGCTTCTAACTCTATTTGCTTTATTTGGGCGTAATAATTTTGTATAGCTGTTATTTCATCTTGATTTAAAGTTCTGCCTTCTGATCTGGCATTTGCAATAATTGTATTAATTTCATTATAAAGATTTTGAGCTTCTTCTTTTTCTTTACTACCTCTACTATTCCAGTATTCAAGTAAAGCACTCTCATTTTCATCTATAGTACCATCTACACTAAAAGCTTCACTAAGTCCACCTTGCAATTCATTACTCCAACTATCAATAGCAGTATTGCAACTTTCTAATGCGTCATTAACTCTACTTGTTAATGAACTAACCTCTTCATCTGTCATTACATTATCAACATTTATAGAGTCAAGCTCCATTCCGAAATCATGTATATCTAAAGTCATTTCTTTAACTGATTCTTGAAATTCAGAACTTATATTTTCATTAAAATCCTTATAAACTAGTCCCATTTCTTCTAATTCTTCTTTAGAATATGTAACCTTTCCTGTTAAATCAGCTATCGTTTTTTCCATCCATGACATTTCTTCACGTGATTTTGTAACTTTCTGATTAGCAACATCCACGGCCTCATGCCAAGCATAAACTCCTGCACCTACTGCTGCTAAAGGAACTATAGTTGCTGATAATGCACCTCCAAATCCAATAGTAAATGAAGTTATCTTGTTTACTAATGATATAGTTTTACCTATACCTGTTATAACTTTTCCGCCTACCATCATAAGTGGCCCTATAGCTGCAACTGTTGCACCTATACTAACAATATTCTTCTGAACTGCTGGATCTAAATTATTAAATGCACTAACCATATCTGTAACTTTATTAATCCCTTTTGTTATTGCTGGTAATAATGTATTACCAATAACTATTCCAGCACCTTCTAAAGCTGAAGTAAATTCATCCCAAGCACCTTTTGTATTATCCATCATTGTATTAGCCATGTCTTTTGCTGCACCGTCAGCATTTTTAAAACTCTTAGTTAATCTTTCTAACTCTGCCGGACCGGCTGCTATTAAAGCCAACATTCCCGACATAGATTCTTGCCCAAATATAGTTGCAATAGCTTGTTGTTGTTGTTCTTCTGTTAAACCACTTAAAGAAGTTTGAAGGTTTCCTACAATATCTTTTAAAGACAACATTTTCCCGCTACTGTCATAAGCATTAAATCCTAACTTTTCCATCAATTCTGCTGCTTCATTGCTTGGATTTGCTAATCTGGTTAATGCACTTCTTAGTGTCGTTCCACTTTGACCACCTTTAATTCCTGCATTAGACATTAGTCCAATAGCTGCGGTTACTTCTTCTAAACTTTGTCCCATGGTAGCTGCAACGGGAGCAATATATTTCATAGCTTCCCCAGTATCAGTAATTCCTGCATTTGTGTCTGCTGCTGCTCTTGCTAAAACATCTGCTACGTGTGCCGCTTGGCTTGCTTCTAGTCCAAATCCATTTAGTGTGCTTGCCGCTATATCTGCTGCAGTTGCTAAGTCTAAATTGTCACTTGCTGCTAAGTCAAGTAATCCAGGCATAGCTGCTAAAATTTGATTTGTGGTAAATCCAGCAGAAGCTAAGTTCTCCATTCCTTCTGCTGCTTCTGTTGCACTAAAACTAGTTGCTGCGCCTAGCTCCTCTGCTTGTGCTTGTAACTTCTCGAAATCTTCTCCAGTTGCTCCCGATATTGCTTTAACTCTAGACATTTGTGCTTCAAAATCTACTGCAACTTTTACAGCTCCCGCTCCAACTGTTGCTAAAGGAACAGTAAGCCCTTTAGTTAATGTTGTTCCAACTCCTGTTATTATTTCACCTAATGATTGGATTCTTGTACCAGCTTCTTGTGTATTATCTGTAAATGTAGCTAATTGTTGTCTTGCACTCATTAATCCTGATGTATATTGACTATAATCTAATTCTAAGTAAGCTACTGCACTTCCTACATTTATACTCATTTACTCCCTCCTTCCTTGAAATTTGGGCATAAAAAAAGAACCACAAATCTGTGATTCTTATATATCATTACCTATTAATTTTTATTTTATATTCTTTATTTTCCATCCTTGAGAATGAAACATATAAATTTTCCGTATCTTTATCATTTAATATCCATGTATATTTTTGAATAACCTTTTCCCCTATATACACCTTTTTATCCTGATTAGAAAAATCTCCATCCCATCCAGTCATCATTTGATCTAAAATATAATTATTATCATCTTTGACTTTCAATGCTTGAACTGGAACCTGACAAAATCCTTCTTCTATTTTGTTACCACTAGCATCTTCTTCCCATCCATTGAACGAAATATTATTAACTTCCCAAGTAACCTGAACTCTTTCAAATTTATTGGAATCACCTTCATGTGGACCTAAATATGTTGCTTCAATTATTTTAAATTCATAATCTCCTAATTCACTTTCAACACGAAAAACATCTCCAGCTGATAAATACTCCTTTGATGATTCATTCTCAACTTGCGAACTTTCTATCGATTCATTTTTCGATTTTAATTCAGTTGTAGTATTATTACATCCTATAAATGTCATACCTAAGATAATACTTAAACCTATAGCAATTTTTTTCATAAAGTTATCCCCCTAAAATATACTTATTAATATTATATATCTTATTTGGATAATATTACATAATTATTTGTAGTTTTTAAGATTATCTTTCATTTCTGAAATTAAATCTGAATTGTTAGAAGGTTTAATTTTAACTATATCCTGTTTATCTATCCAGTTAGGTTCTTTTAACCAACTATCTTCTAAATAGACTTTGTCAGCCCCCTTTACCTCTCTCTTAGTTTTCATAGACAAGATATATTCACAAGCTTCATCAAAAATAAAAGCGAGATACGAATCATTTATATTCATTATCTCGCTAGGCCTTTGATTATACCTTTGGCTTATTCTTAGTATTCTTAATATTTTCTTGCTTTGCACGAAAGGAAGTAAGTGCTTTAATGCCTATTTGAGTATAATTGTATATCTCAAGCAATTGAGCATCTGTTAACCCTAACCCTATTTTCTCTAAATCATCATAAGTAGGCTCTACCATAGCCGCTTTAGCCATTATAGTAAGTAACTCTTTTTGTTCCTTCATGTTAATTACATCTTTTGTGGTTTTGGCACCATTAAATAATATATAAGCTGCATTTAATAATGGATTAGGTATGTCTCCATTTGCAACCAAACCTAACATACTAGGTCTTTTTAATTTACATACAAATGGTTCCTCTCCCCATCCTATTAACTCTACTTCTTGTCCCTCTGCTATTTTTTTTAAATCCTCTATACTTGTAACTGCCATATGTTAATAAATCCTCCTATTAAGCTGGTAATTCTTCTAAAAATTCTAAATTATAAGGTGCTATACCTTTTTTAACTCTACTTGATATTGTATAAGCAGGTGCCATAAATTCACCATCTTTAAACGTAAATGATACTGGCTTTCCTTTGCACCCTTTAAATGCAAAACATTGATATCCTAATGTTTCACCATCTCCATCTTTTTCCTCTGTATAAATTTTTGTAGTAAACTTAACTCTATTAACTACAGATCCTACAGCTGGTGGATTATATCCTGTTACCTTTAATGCTTGTGGTTCCCCACTTGTTACAAGTTTTCCTCCATCTACAATAGCTAATACTTCCGGCACCATAACTACTTGAGTTAAATTTATATCTGAGCCATATTGTATATCTTCAGTTCTATTTGTAGCTAATATAGAATTTTTTACTCTAAGTATAGCTTCACTACCTTCGCTTACCACTGGTGCATATGTAGCTTCTGATGCAGTATCAAACCTATAAGTTTTTGGTGAATCCTCTTCTGTTACAATCTCCACTCTAACGATATTAACTATAGGTTTTTCTGTTAGCTTTTCTATTGCCATTCTTATCACTCTCCTAATTTAATCTCATATATTTTTCATACATAATTGAAAAAGTTAATGCTTTTTTATCATTGTCTGTTACAATTCCTGTTTCATTGCCTGCATATCTAATAGATTTGAATTCTTTTAATAGATCCACTACTTGCTTTCTAAAATCTTTAATTTTTGTGAATTTATTTTCAGGAATAAAAAAAAGGATATCTATGTATCCCTTTCCTACTCTTCCATTTGAACTACTGATTCCATCATCTTTTAAAACAATATAAGGTGATTTACACTCACCTTTATGCTGACCAACTAAATAGACATCTATATTATTATCTTGTAAATACTCATATACTTTTAAAATCATAATATTTTACTCCATCCACTTAATACCTGGCCACTCCATCTTTGAATAGTAGGCCATAATATTGCATTCTTCTTCTCATGACATAATTCTAGATACTTAAAATGAGGTGTATTACCTCTAAGACTAATTCTAGTTATTGTTCCAGCTTTAGTTATCTTATGATCCATTGTTTGTCTAGAGTTTCCTGTTCTGTCTGTCCATGGAGCATTTAATTTTGCATCATTAATCATTTTCATACCAGCAGTTTCAGCATATAAGTTTGTTGTTCTTTCTACCTTTAACTGCATATCCGCCAATCCATTTATTAAACTACTTGAATCTAATCTCATATCAATCACCAAATCTTAAATCTAAATCTAAAGGTAAGTTTATTATTTCATAAATGCAATCATCCTCAATAATAGTATTATTATCCATCTTTAACCTTTCATATTCTTCTAATTTCATTTCACAATAGATTTTAAGGTTCTCCCCTATATCGCTTATTTTATAACATAAATTATCTATAAATATTAGATCTGTTTGTTTTAGTTTCTCAGCTTCCTCATCAAAAACAATAAGATATTTCTTGTTTTCTTTATTCAGATTTACTCCATTATCATTTAATATTATGTTAACAGTTTTGTTATTTGTCTCCGAATATAGAACACCTCTTAAGTTAGCGACAATACAATATCCTTCCTTCTCTTTAAATTTATTTAAGACTTCCCTTAATACTATTCCATCACTAGGTAACTGCTCTATAGCCTCTATAACTTTGCTTTTTATATACTCTATATTTATACTCATATCTATCCTCTCTTTAACCTGTTAATGTATATACCATCCAATGAACTACCACTGTTTTTATTAGCTAATTCATCAGATTTTTTTGAATATTTTTCAGCTAAGTTAATCCAAAAGTCAGCTCCAGCGCTTTCAATAGTAATAGGACCTACTGTAACCTTGCTATCTCCATCTGCTTTTAAATAACAAAGTTCACTTGCAGTTTTATATACATCATTTTCATTATCATCTAAGAAAATCTGTAATTGTTCATCACTAAAGAATGGATATTTACTTTCTAATAATAAAATCTTTAATTTCTCTAACATATGAACCCTCCTAAATTATTAAGAGGGCATAAACCCTCTACAATTAATATACTGTTGCAAAGAAACACTCGTCCGCCTTTTCAAATGAAGGCATACCTAATTGAGATACCTTTGTTTCAACATTTACTGGATCTTCTTTTGCCATAGTTGTAATAGCTACACCAGTATTAACTATTTGTGTATCTAATTTACCACTACCAAATACAGCATCCGCTTCTTCTGGAGTTGTTCCATAAACAGTCTTTCCTAATGTACCTTTTGGGATTAATGTAACTTTATTATCCTCATAATAAGAAACAGTTTCTCCAGCTTCATTTACAAATGTTCCATTTACAACTGCAACTGTAAGTCCAAATTTTTGTTGTAAGTAATTCTTTATATCGCTTTCAGTTACTATATAGTTAGTATTTATACCCTTAATATCATTAACTATAGCTGTATTTTGGCATACATATCCAAAACAAGTATCAGTTAATACTAATACTGTTGGTTTTGCATATCCTTCATTAGTAAATACTTTTTGCCATTTAATAATATCTCCCACTATATCAGCGGTAGCAACGTTCCATTTCTTTGATGTAGTTCCAATGGTTTCTTTATGATTACTTGGAACATTGTAATCTACAATTACATCTCCGGCATCAGAAGATATGCTAATAGTACCGTTTTGAATTAATTGAGCTCTCATTCTTCTCATTTGAACTTCTGCTCCATCAACTAATACTTTGTAATTTTCATAAATAGTTGATAAAATTTGATCTACTATATTTTGATTATTAGCTTGTAATGCTAGCATTAGCTTTTGTCTTTCCTTTTCATTTACAAGAATAGACTCTTTCATGAAAGGCATATCTCTCTTTTCAATATCTACTGCAGCTTTTAACACTCTAGGTCTAACATTAACATCAAAACTAGACATACTTAATGCTACTGGTTTTTGTTTAGCTCCTTTAGCTAATTCTATCTCCATTCCATATTGCTTGTCCGCAGGGAATAACTGCTTATCTAATGTACTTTCTTGTGGTAAATTTTTAATATATAATGCTATTTCTTTAGCACTTATAAAGTCAAAAATATTCATATTCATTTCCTCCTAAACAAATAATATTTGTGGTAATTTTGCTTTTACATCAGCTGAATAAGCAACTCCACCACTTAATTCTTTTGCTATTTTTTCAACTATAGTACCATGAGTTAATACAGGAATAACTACATTGTTACCAGCTTCATTTGAGACATTAATCTCATATAAAACTATTCCTAATACTGGTTTTGTTATTGCTTCTGCTGCCGCTCCATTAGCTAATACAGTTCCATCTGCATTAATTATTGTTCCTGCTTTAATAACTCCGCTACTTGCTATTGATTTAGCAACCTTTTTATTTATAGCTACATAATGAGTATTTGCAAGTATATTTTTTTGCTCACCCATCACTGTTGTTTTTGAATAATTCATTTTATCAACCTCGCTTTTAATATTTAATTTCTACAATTTGGCTTTTTGCTTCTGCAAGCTTTTCCCCTATAGATTTTTCTTTTGGATCTCCACCTGAACCTTTACCTCCAGTTGAAAAGTCTGGTACTCCTCCAGGTGTCTTTTCAAATAAGAAGTCATTCTCTTCTTTGATAGTTTTTAATTGATCATCAATACCTTCTAATTTTCCATCTTTAAGAGTAAGTTTCTCATTATCTAATAACGCCTTTACTAGCTTTTCATTCTTTACTTTAGCTTCCTTCAAAGCACTTTCTAAAGCAATATTGAAGTCTTTTTCAGTTGCAGCCTTTTTAAGATTTTCAACTTCCTTAGATAATGTTTCCCTTTCATTTTCTAAATCTTTAAAACCTTCTATTTTAGTAACTGCATCATCTAATTCACCTTCAAGCTTTTCAATCTTTTCCTTATTTTTCTTTAACCTTATATCTGCATTTTCTTCTGATGTAATATAAATCTTTTCAGCTTTCATAGTAGTTAAAACTTGTTTAATAGCCTTATCATCTAATCCAGCTTCTTTTAAAATTTCTCTTAAATCCATTTAATAAAATCCTCCTAATCTACGCTTTTTACAAGTGTTGCTCTTGTTAATTTAGAGTTACTAATTTTCTTTTACGACTACATTAGTAAAGAAAAGTCAAGTAAAATAAAAAGAAGAAGTTTAATATACTTCCTCTTCTTTAATATTATTTATTTCATTAAATACTTTAGCGATTTTAGGTATTTGGTAAGCGAAAAAATCAACCATTTCTTCATTTCTTGCCCACTCACACATTACATCTAAGCCGCTTTCATGTATAAATGCGTGAATTATTTCATGTCTTAATACTTTATTTTTATACTCTTGCATATTATTAAAAGTTTCTTCACTTTCTTTAATATCACAAACTATTATTTCTTTAGAATAAAATTCGCAAATTCCATCTGCATTTTTTAACTTTACATTGTCCTCTTCCTTTTGAAATTTAATTGTATAATCCTGTCCTAAAATATTTATCTTACTCATATTTCTGCTCCTTAATAATTTCAACCTTGCAATTACCCTTAATATCTTCATAAGATACTTTACTAATTTCTTTTATCCCTTTTTTGATTAATTTTTCTCTAGTCTTTAAATTTTTACTCTTCTTTGCCCAGTTTAAAAAGAAATTACTTTTATAAAATATTTTATCAATATCTATTTTCAGTTCACATTTTAACCCTTCCATACTTCCCCTTATCTAAACAACGCTTTATATCTATTGCTTAATTCTAGATTTCTTTCTTTAAGGTTTTGTATTTTTAATACTGCCGTCCTATCTCCGTTTACAAGCTGATATGACAATGTTTTTATTCTCTTAATATTTTCCCTTACCTCTTCATCTTTATATACTACAATGTATTCATGTTTGCATTTAGGACACTTGTAAGAAACTTTCGTTATTTCATTAGTTACTTTTCTTTCTTTAAGTTTAATCTTAGAGGGTTTAATTTCCTTATTACAATAATCACATATAACTTTCATAATTAAGCTCCTTTTAGCCATTCATCTAAATAATTAACTTCCTTACCATTAATCCATTGTCCAAGCTCTCTGCCTATATCATCTAAAGATTTATCCATTTCATAAGTTATATAACAAAGACATTGTGGATGTTGCATTGGTATTTTATCCTTATCAAATAGTTTTCCTGCGTAATCATCACATATATCAGGACCAAAATGCGCTACTTGCCTTGAGTAATGCTCTGATGATAAATTCCATTTTCCTTTTGTTATGAATGGATTATCAATAGCCTTTTTATCTGATTGTAGTCTAAACATATGAGTCATTGAAGTTCTTAATAGCCTTTGAGCATTATAATCAACTTTTCTATTTTTTAATCCAGGATATACTTTACCAAAGTTGAAGTCTTTTTTAGCATTTGGATCTAAATACTTCTCTAAATCTTTAATAATTTCCAAGTATGATTTCTGCTCTGCCATTCCTTTAGTTAAAACATATTTAATCTCTTTTCCATATTGATTTCCATAGTTCCATATACGTTCTGATAAACTTCTACCATCTTTATAAAAGCTACCTTGTATAATTTGACCTATTACTTCTGAATTAGTACTATAAGCAAATTCAATCATATTTCTACTGATATCTAATGTATACTTATTATTTATATAGCTTAAAAAATCTCCTTGAACACTTGCTGCTATTTCAGCATTACTTTTTATAGCTTCCTCTGTAACCTTCGAAAGTTCTGAATTTAATTCTAGTATCTTAAATCTTATATATTTTTCATAATCTTTAAGCCAAGCTTTAGTAAATCCACCTTTAGCTATAGATGCCTTTTTTAATAATTCATATGCTACATCAGAGTAAAGCTTTATTATTTCATTTAATGTATCTGACGATAGCTTGTTCTTTTCTTTTATTGCTGCTTTAATCAAGTTATTATATAAAATACTACTATCACTCATAAATTAACCTATTCTTCATCCGGATCTCTAGTTTTATCATCATCTTCATTCTGGTTATCTAGTTCTATATCTTCATCCGAATTATTATTGACATTAAACTCTCCCATAGATGAGCCCTCTAATAATGATTTTTCAGCTAATATATCATTAAACTCTTTTTCTGCATCTTCAGCACTAGAAAACTCTGTTATATATGATTTTCTAGTTCTTACATCTGCTAAAACTTCATTAATTGCAGTAGCTTTTCTTTCCTCTTCATCAGCCGGAATAGGATAATTATGTTTAAATATTAAACTAAAGTCTAAATCTTTCCACTTAGGATTAAATCCAGGCAACTTAGCTTCTTCTGCTATAGCTATAATATATCGTATAACCTCTTCAAGAACTGGTCCCCAATCGTTCCATTTCTCTTCGCAACGAGCAATAAGGTCATTGTAAAGATATCTCATAGCTTTAGCTGAAGGTATATTATTCATATCATCTAAGCTAGGCATATCAAGGATAGTATTCATATCCTTCTCTATTCTATCTAAATATAGTTCAACACTAGATAAATTAGATAGTGAAAACTCCTGTCTTTGAATATTACCTTGCTTACCTTGAGCCAAAGCTTCATCACTAGTTCTTGCTACATGTAATGCACCTGGAGATATATTAAATTTACCAACATCATCCGGATGTAGGTCTATTCCACTTTCTATGCCAAATAAACTAAATTTAATAGCATCAGCAACATCACTAGTTGTTTTATTGTATCTATCTTGACTAGGTTTCAAGTCATGTAAATCAGTTTCTCCAAATTCTTCTCCAAGTTCTCCACCATTTTTTATAAGCCAAGCTGGTATTTTATTTTCTTCAAATCCTATTACTTGTGATACTTTTTCAATTGGATCTAATAGATTATCACCTTTATACGTTTCTATAACATACGTTGCTTTCGCTGGTGTATTTTCTTTAATCGCTTCATATGTAAATTTATGAATATAATAAATTTTCTTATTTTCATTTTCTTCATATGAAAAATTATTTAAATCCTCTTGAAAAAATCTAGCTTCTGTTAATACTCCATCAATTTCTTTATATGAAAAATTTTCTACATCTTCATATCTAAGATTAATTGCTCCTGGAACATCTCTATTACCAACTTTAACTGATGCTCTTAGCATAACCCTTTTCTTAATTGTAGACATTAAAAAAGCCTGTCTAGTTTTCTTCCAGAACAGGTTTTTTCTAAGTATATTATCTATAAATCTTCTTAGTTCTTCTGCTAATTCTTTTTGATTAGTATCAAAAGGTACTATAGTTATATCGGGTTCTTTACTAAACATCCATCTAGCTTGTTTCTTTAAAAGAGGTTTTACTTTATTTCTAATGTCTTGAGTTGGCTCATAATCTAAATTATCTTGATTTTCCCAGTTTTGACCTAACTTAGGTTTATCAATTTTAGCTTTCTCTCTATCTTCACATGCACCTTTATAGTAATAGTAATCTACTTTTACCCTTGCACGTTCTTTCTTTTCATCACTACTAAGTTGTAATAACGTTTCTCTTACTGTATCCATTAGAAAACTGTTCCTCCTTTCTTATATGCATTGTAATTATTTTTCTTAACACCTTTACCCTTGTTGTATATATCTTCATCATAAGGTTTGCTACTTTCTTTTATAACAATTGTATTAATGAAGTATCTTACAGCATCCATAGCGTGGTCATTCTCCTTTATAGGTTTGTCCTCTCCTCTATTAGCTGCTTTCTCATCCCATGTATATGAAAAAAACTCTCTAAATGTATTAATGCAACAATCATTGAATAGTATTAATACTTCATTAAGAGCTCTTGATACTTTTCTTATTCCATCTTCAACCTCATTACTAGCTTGTCTTACCTTATATCTTCCTTTAGACCTAATAAGGGCAATAAATGAAGCTGCAGAAGGGTCAATTATTATTGCTTTAGGAATTATATCACCTAGAAATTCTTCTAAGTCTTCATAATACTGATTATCAGTTTTTTGTTTTACTTCTTCTCTACCAGAATAGTAATATTCTTTAATGGCATACCATTGTCCCTTATATTTACCCCAAAGAATAAATACAGTAGCATTTTGAGTACCGTAGTCACAACTAACATAGTATTCAGTATAACTTCTAATTAAAGTAGCTACTTTGTGAATAGCTTCATCAAACATATCATAGATAATTCCTTCAGCCATTACCCAAAGACCTAATATATAACGCTTGTAGAATACTCCTGAATACATTTTTCTATATCTTTCTTTTACTCTTTCTGATAATGATAAGTTATCGTCCATAGTAAAATGAAGATATAATATATTCTTTTCTTCTTTCTTATCCATCCAGTTTACTTTAAACCAATGATAAGGGCCATCAGGGTTACAGTTAAACCAATATTTAGAACCATCAACAGAACAACGTCCAGTAGCTTGATTAACAAATGATTCAGGCATTAATGCAACTTCATCAAAAAAGCACCCCGCTAATGTTATACCTTGGATCAAGTCTTGTGACCTCTCATCTTTACCGCCAAAGATATAAAAATAATTAGACATATTTCCTTTAGTAACTATAATTAAGTTATCTGCTCTTAAATCTTCAACTTTATATCCCCTTGATTTAAGCATAAGCTTTAACCAAAATAATACGTTACGCCTAAATGAACCAATGGTTTTACCACACATTCCAAAGTTCTGATATTTGAAGGTTTCCATAGCCCAAATAACATATGATAATGACATAGAAACTGTTTTACCACTTCTTATACTACCATCTGCTATTATTCCATCTTTATCTTTTACCGGAGAGTTTGGCATCCACCAGGTAAGAACCTTAAGTTGTTTATTAGAGAATGGACTAAATTTAAAAACAGCTTTTTTTACTTTATTGACTATTTTCTTCATCTGACCACACCTCTGCAACTTTATTTCCTAATGCAGCAATGAATCCATCATCTTCGACTTCTTCCTCTTCTTCATATGCTCCTGATTTAATCTTAGCTAATTCTAATTTTTGTTTTTCTATTTCTAACTTTTCTGATGTTAATTTGTCTAATTGTCCATAATGCTTATCCAACCATTCTAAAGCTTTCATCTTATCATGAAGCTTAATCTTTACACCATCTTTTCCTTCTGATACTTCACTTATAATAGTTGTATCAACTTCTTCACTTTCATTTAGATTAACAAAATTATATTTTCTTACTTTTTGCTCTCCAGTTTCAGGATCAATAACTGGTTTAAAACTACCATCTTCATTCATACTCCAAACTTTCTGTTCTTCTTGTCCAAATTTTAAGTAATCACCAATATCAGCAAATGCTATTTTCATGTACATTTCAAAAAGTCTTTTATTTAATAGTTTAGAACTTATTTCTTGCTCATTTAAACATTCTTCTGTAAGTCTATCTATTTCTTTTTTTAGGTTAGGTTTTGTTAGGTTTTTACACCCTTCTACTTTAGCTGTATGATAACTGCAACCATAAGCTTTCTGATATGCTTTAGTAGCATTGTAATCTTCTATATAATAAATACAAAAAAGCCTTTGCTTCTCTGTTAATTCAGTATTTTCTAATCCCTCTTTAACTTCATCTGCAATAGGCTCTTTCTTACTACTTTTCTTATTTGATTTTTTATCAGTAACGTTCCTTTTGCTTTTTGGTAACGTTCCTTTTAATTCCTGTTCCCATTTATCCTGTGACTTCCACTTTCTAACTTGAGAATCTAATATATTTAATTTAGCAGCTATCTCTACTAATTTCATTTCTCCATTTGATTCTAAATATAATTTCTTAGCTTCGTCCCTCGCTGGACTTCTTACTCTAGCCATTACATATACACCACCCACTTTGCACAAAAAAAATAGATAGACTATACTTTTTTAATATAATCTATCTATTAATATATTAGTCTTTTAATATTTCTATATTAGTTAATTCATTACAGTTTATTAATACCATTTTTTTATTATCAGAATAAACTTCTATTTCCTTTTTGTCATTAATGTTATATGAGGTAAAAGATCCTAATAAAATCTCTCTTTTTTCTTCTTCTGGATCAATAGTATAATTTAATAACTTACCTTCATATAATATATTTTGGTCATATAAATATACTCTTACCCATGCACCGTTTTCACATTTCATTGCCTTATTCCATACGTTAGGCTCCGATGTAGTATTAGATTTCATACGTATATTTATCCATTTCTCCAGTTTACTATCATAAAATAAAACCCAGAGACATCCTATAATAATTGCACCTATTAAAAGTAATACTGGCTTATTATAATCATTTAATACTATAGGTTTACAAATTACTTTATTCACTACATTAATTATCAACTCTACTAATATATTAATAATAAACGTTACAACTATGCTCATTATTAACACATGACTATCTTTTGCAGATTTTTCATTTTTAAAATGACTCTTAATATGTATTGCAATATATCCAGGTATAAAATATAAAAACAACTTTGGTATTATTTCAATAACATCATTTATATTCATTTATTTATTGTCCCGTTTTTTTAAATCCTGGTCTAGGACTTGATGGTGGTGGATTTTCACCAATTCCACCTCTTTTTTCAAAAGTATCAATTCCTCTTGTAGTAGAATACTGTTGATCAATGTTTCTAGATGTATCATTTCCGTTTTTATTCATTTTCATCCCTCCCATTATAGATTTTACATTAAATAATATATATTAACAATATTTACATTATCTTATTTGCTTTAAAGCACCTTTTTCTCTTTTATAAACTGCATGTCCCATGCATTCTCTTGCATCATCTGTATTCCCCACTACTTTTACCCTTTTGCTGCTACAGTGCGTACATACAAGAAAACCATTAAGGTCTATTTCTCTATATAAAGCTATAGTAGTTTTTCTACACTTCTTACACTTTAATATTAAATACTCTTTCTCCATGTACTCACCAACTTTCATATAAAATAAAAAGCACCTACCGTCTAAGGGTAAATGCTTTTTAACAAAACTTATGCAAAATTTAAAGGGGGAATTCTAATAATAAGAAATCATACCAGAAATATAATTTAATTATATTATATATATTTTTTATATTCTATAGCAGTTTAATGCCATATTTGTGCCATTATTTAAATTGTGCATTACTATAACTTTTCAAAATATTCTCCATTACATTCATTGGAATTTTTCATTATTTTTCTCCAATTAATAATATATTCAAATCTATTCATTACTTTTCAATATAATTAATTACATGTTTTATTATCATGTTTATACTTCCATCACCATTACGTTGAATTTCAAACTTACTTTGGTCATTATATGCTTCCTGGTTTATATATAAATCAATATCCTTATCAATTTTAAGTCTAATTCTCTTAAGTTTTTTTTCAACCCAAGCCTTATCAACTGCAACTTCCTCTTCTAATCCATTTCCCTTCATAAAAACTTCAAAGTCTTGCCTTATTGTTGGCTCTTCCTTAAATAATTCATTAGAAATTTCTTGAATATTAATTGAATCCTCTTCTTTTAATTTACTCTTAACAGTTGTCCTAATTAATTCTGCCTTTTCAGCATCTTCAGTAATATTATTTCTGGTCCATCTTTCAACTGCATTAATGAATGTTTTAGTTTCTGTTCTACTATCACTAACTTGGCTACACCCTAAGAAAGTATTCATAAAGTAGTTTGCTCCATATTCATCATCAAGCTTCATCTCTTTAACATTTTTATTATCTAATACCCATAAATCAAAGGCTTGTCCTTCTCTTATTGGCTTAATGAATGCCGCCTTTTGTATTCTTTGACTACTTCCAGGTAAGGCTGCACTATGCTTTATTAATCCAACACCTATTTTATTATCAATAAATTCTACTTGGTGGGTAAAACTATTAACATAATCTAACTTAAGCATTCCTATCATAGGTCCTTGGTCAGTATATATCATTGTTACTATAAGATCACATGATGGAATATTTATATTACCTTTCATAATGCTAAATAATTGCCTTGCTAATTCCTTAGATAACCCTATAAAATCTTTATCAACTCCATTTAAATAATCTTGCACTATTTCTCTAACTACATTTCTCTCTGAATTGAATACTGCTGGTACTAAATCATCATTTTTAAATATCTTATCTATATGCTTATATAAAAACCTATAAGTATCTTCTGATAATTCTAAAGTGTATTCGTTTAATATAGGTTCTTCTGCATTGCTATCTAATACATGAATTACTGCATCTTGTATATTAATATCATTAACTCTATCTCCTGTATCTATAGAAAATTTTTGCTCCTTATACTCAAATCCATTTTTCTTTTTAGTTTTATTTGATTCATATATCATAAATTCTTTACCTCCATTATTTAATTCCTAATACCACATATCCTTCTGGAACATATCTCTTTTCATCTTCATTACGGCCTAAAATATAAGTTATAGTTACATCACACTCAGCATATTGTAATCTTCCATTTTCATATTCAACCAATTTCAAAGTATCTCCAACTTTAAATGGTCTATCATCTTTTCTGACCTCAAATGTTTTCTTTCCTTTGCATACAGCCTTAAAGTATTTACTTTCGGTTTTTAATTCATGTACCATTTTTCACCCTCCATTTTTTTGATTTATTCATAACTAAAATGGCATGTCTCCATCATCTACTGGTGTCATATCTCCAAAACCTACATCATCTACAGGAGCATTCCAATTACTACTATCACCATTATTGTTAGAGTTATTATTAGAATTTCCTATAAATTCAAAACTTTCTACAGCAACATCAGTAGTGTATCTTTTAGTCCCATCTTGAGCATCATAACTTCCTGTTCTTATAGCTCCTGTAACTGCTATTTGTCTACCCTTTGTAATATATTGTGCTATTGTTTCTCCAGTCTTTCCAAATGATACACAATTAATAAAATCTGTTTCATCTTTCTTAAATTGTCTTGTAATCGCTACTGTAAATCTACAAACTGCAGTACCGCTACCTGCCGCATATCTTAATTCCGGATCCTTTGTTAATCTCCCGATAAGCACTACTTTATTCATTTACTCCTGCCTCCTCAATCTCTTTAGATTCTATAATTTCATTCTTAATTGCTCCTATCCAAACTTTATCTAGAATAAGATTACTGCCATCATAATCACCCTTGTTACGCTCCATGGCTTCTAGATACTCTTTGGCTTCATCCTCAGTTTTAGCTTGTACAGAGTAAAGGTGCCTAACCTTTATCTCTGCTTCTATAAGATAAATTCCTATACTAAAACTCCTAAAGCAATTTAATTATTTCCTCTATAATCTGTTTTCTTAATCTATAAGTTGTCCTTATTGATAAATTAAATTCTTCTGATATAGCCTCTATACTTAACTTCTTATTGTACTTATAGAAGATAAATTTCTTATCCTCATCTTCCAGCATTGCTATTGCTACTCTAATTTTTATATTATTTCTCTCAAGCTCATTAATCTGTATTTTATTCTTGAGCTGCTTTTTTCTTATAAGCCTTTGCTCTTTAAGTAATCTCTCAGCTTGATTTAATATTTGCTTTTCTATAGCACTTTCTCCACTACATGAAGTTTGTACTCTTTCTTCAAATCCTGGTGATCCTATGCTTATATCAAAATTAAATTTGCTATTTTTTAATATATCTTCAACATTGTCATATCTCTTATCTAATTCAACTATCTCTTTTTCAAGAGCAGATATTTTACTTATATTTTCAAAATATCTATATAATCTGCCTTCTGTTTTTCCAAACTTATCATCTTTACTCAAAAAACATCTCCCCTTTGTATTATTGATATGGTCTATTCATGCACTGTTCTTTGTCCTTGCAACTACTACAGTTACCATTACATTGTTCCCAGCTAGTCATAAACTCTTTTTCATGTTTTTCTCCTACTATAATTGCTGTTAAAACAATGAATAAAACTCCTAAAACCATTAAAACTATTAGTATTTTTAACACTAAACACCACTCCTTAAGACATTCCCCTCTAAATCTCTTATCTCTTGTGTTTTCATGTTGATTTTAGCTTTTATTTTCTTTCCGTTAACTTTATAGCTACAGTTTGTCCAATTAACCTTCTCTTCTATTTCTCTGTTTATCTCCAATGCTTTACTTGCATATTCCTCAAACTTTTTAGTATTTCCATCCAATAAGCTTATTATGCTCCTAAAGCAATATTCGGCTGCTTCTTTAGTGACACCTTTATTTTCTAATGAATTATTAGCCATACATATCCCACCCTTTTTTTATTCCTTGCAAAAGTGCCCAAATTTTTAAAAATTATTCTACATAACTTAACATTATGTAAAGTTTATCTTTTGTTCATTTGTAATTTAATCCTTAGTTATTGAATAATTTATTTGAATTGCGAATTATTTTTTATATAAAAATTCGTTCTTACTTTCCGAGTTTCCACAATCTGTACATATATAAGTTATATCAACAGTTGGTATTTTCTTATCATCAGAATTTATTGTTTTCTCAACTACTGACATTATATCCACATTCTTGCCTCCACATTTACAACAAATATGTTTAATACTTTTACTCAATTTACTTCACCCTTTCTACGTTATCTACTTTGAATTATTCTTTTTATAGCAAAATAAAACCCTTTTATTGGCTTAATCCTCATGTATTGATATATCATTTGATACCAATTAAACCAACCTTGTACATTTTTATTTCTAATTAAATATTTTCTTTTTATCATATTTGTCTCCTAATATATTTGAATTGCGAATTAATAATCTTTAATTCCACATTCTTTACAAGCATCCCATAGTAGACTTTCTTGTTTCCAATCTATAAAATTCATATATTCACATTTATAAACTATATCTCTGCATGAACTAGTTGAATCACTCCAACACTTTTTATTACACTCATCAGCAAATTCACAATTACTCCTATCTCTTTTTATAGTAGTTATATACTTCCTCCATTTACAATTAGGATACTTCTTAGTTCCATTTCCATGACAATACATTCCCTTGGGAATCCATTTTTTCATTGCTCTTTTTTTCATGTTTACCTCCATTTACTTCACAATAATTTCAAATTGTTCATTAAAATTTTATTGGTTGAACTGATTTTTTTACTTCTGCTGAATATGAAACTTCTACTTCTCTACTCCACTCTAAACTTGCTCCACAACATCCACATTCGCATTCTCCTTCATCGGAATCATATTCCCAACTATCACTAACTTCATATCCACAAATAGGGCATGTAATTTCGCTTGTATCATAATTCTCTTCTTCTTCAATATTGAATTGTTTAAGTTCTCTAATCTTATATTTATTCCCTTGTGAACAGCATACTGAATAAAACTTACCATCTAAACTTATTGCTCTATCCCATAACTCAACATAATCAGCTACAGATAAAATTTTATAAACTTTTACTTCATCCCATTCTGTAAATATATCTTTAAAATCATCTGCTAAATATAACTCTATTTTCTTCATTCCTCATTATCCTCCAATTTCTTCTCAATAATTTCAAAGTCTTTAATGTCCGAATTGTTCACTTTAACTTTTTACTAATCAATTCTAATTCTTCTTTTGTCATCTTTGACTTATCTTTAGCATAATAAATCTTTTTATTTTTACTAACTGGAAACTCTCTATAATAACATTTACCTTTATTTTCTATAGAATCATACTTACATACTGCTTTCCAGTATTCTAACTCTTCCTCATTGCAATCTACCCTAAAGTGATTTTTACCACTTCTTGATTCAACTCTGAATCTTCTTTCTTTATAATTATCTCCTGCACATCCACAACTATTATTGCAAGTGCCATCCATAAGATTTAAGTGAATACAGTTATAACAAATACTATCTTTATCCATATTTCCTCCTATTCAAATTGTTCTCTATTCAATTTCTTTTATATTTATATAATTTGTATAACCATCACATTTCTCTTTGCTTGTACACTCTAAACAAGTTCCACCTACTCTACAATATAGACAATTCCTATTCCTATTTTTAAGCAAATCTATTGGTTCATTATTTTTCTTAGGATATTGCTGTAATATAGCACTTTCCATATCAACTATAGAAAGTCTTCTGAAGTAAACCATATGATCTACATCATTTTTCATTTCATACTTAACTTGACTTCCATCATTAAATTTTATAGTTAATTTTTTCATTACCATTCCTCCAAAAATTATTCATTTATTTTAATTCAACTGAATATTATTAAAATTTCCGTCAATACTTTAAGATAAAGTAGTTAAAATCATAAATATATCTTTACAATCACCCAAAGAGTCCAGCTTATTGCTTGGCTCTTTATTATTCTTAGCTATTTAAATAATTGGCTCTATCCCAAGCTATAAGGCTACGTATTGCTTCTATATTGCTTCTTTCATTCCTTAGCCTATCTTTGCATACTTCATATTCAATTTCTAACACTTGCTTCTTATGTCTTAGCTCTACAACTACCTTATCCCCCCTAGCCATGTCATATACCAAATTCGCTGGATAATTATTACCTTTACTTCTTAACTCTATTTCCTTTACTGCTAAAGTTTTTCTATAATCTCTTTCAGCTGCTGCTAATGCATAACCACGTTTCCTTAACTCTATTGTTAGAGAGTCTAAAGTTTTCTTAGACTTCTCCAACAATTCTAATTTCTCTGCTATATCCATATTAATTCCTATACCTCTATGCTTTTTATAGACTTCAATGCCATATATTTTCTTTGATGTGATTTCTTCCTAGCAATCTTACATCTGTCACAAATGTTTATCTTCTCTCTACTCATTACTGTTGCTCCACATCTATTACAATATTGGGGCTGTATTCTAATGAAGTTTGTGCATTCATCACAACTTTCAATATTAACTAGACATTTCTTACTCCAGTTCTGACATATTTTACTTTGCCAATAGTCATTTTCATCATATAATTGCTGCATTCTTGAATTTAATATCCCTAAGAATTTACTCATATCCGCTTTTACCTGTTTTCTTTCAGCTGTATTTAACTTTTTATGAGTAACATTTAGTTCAGGGCGTCCATCCCCCCAGGAGCCATCTCCTATTAGTGATACAACCTTATCTAAATTTTCTGTAATATACATATCATAAACTCTTCCTCTTATCGCTTTAGCTGATTTGCCTAATGCTTCTGACATACTCTCGTAGTTATATCTAGCTTTAATCATCTCTCCTAACTGCTTATACTCTTCATCAGTCCATTTTATATGGTTGTTTGCTTTTATAGGCCTTGCCCTTAGACCTAAATCACATATTCTCCGTTGTATTGCCCCTTCTGTTCTATTAAACATTTTAGAAAGTTCAATATATGAATATTTGTATTTATTTAATTCCTGTTCTAATCTTCTATCTTCTTGTATAGTCCAGGGAGTAGTTTTATACTCCCTATTTTTAGCTTTATCTATTTTCCTTTTAGCTTTAACCCAGCTTTCTTCAGGTCCTAATGAATTTTCTTGAAATTTTGAAAAATCTATTTTGGTTTGATTAGCTTTAGTCCATTTCCAAAAATCTTCTATATAAACTACTTTCACCTTGTCATTAATCATAGTTTTATACTTTATAGGAAATCCATCTCTTGCTAACCTTTCATTTAGATAAGAATAGTTTTGTTTCTGTCCTATTGCTATAATGAGCTGATGCAATGTAACATACTCACCTTGATGATAAAATCTACCTAACCCTAGCTTTTGTGCCTTAGTTTTAATTGAATTTACACTTCTATTTAACTTCTTTGCTATAGCTGGAATGCTAGTAACACCCCACTTTTCTTCCAAATAAAATGTCTCTTCTGCACTCCAACTTCTCCTTACCCCCATTACTAACCTTTTATTATTCAGCAGTAAATTCAAATACCGCTTCTAATTCAGCTATTTCTCTTTCAAATTTCTCAAGTTGTTCTTTCTTATATTTCTCTACTGCTTCAAGATCCTTAAATGTAATATCTTCTCTTGTAACTCCATTTTCATCTGCAATGTATTTCCCAAATTCACCTTCTAATTCTCTAGCAATAACCTTTGTAATTTCTTTAACTACCTTCAAACTCATATCTTTTCTATTCCCTTCTACCTTTATTTCTTCAAACTTAACATCTAATGCTTCAGTATCATCAGTTTTAGATTCAACATCTAACTTAGCTTCTGCGCCTTTTTGAGCCTTCTTTTTCTTTCTTTTTTCTGCTGCTCTCTTATCACTTTCAGAACCAACATAAGGAACGTCTGTATAATCTTCATACTTTGGTTTCATAAACTCATCTTTCCCTAATATGAATAACCCTCTTAAATCACTATCTGAAATCTTTGGATATTCAATTTTAAGTAAATTAATTATTCCTTCTGACTTTTGATTGTCATTTAAATACTTGCTTATTTTCTCAATTATTTCTGGTTCAAGTTCTTTTATATAATTCTTGTAATTCTCATAAGTTCTTTGATAAACATTGTTAATCTCAGGCGATACTAATCCCACACCTTTATAATCTACTTTAATTTGTTTAATAATTTGAACTTTACTTTTCCCCTCTGTAATCCAATTTTCAATTTTAGATACTATTTCTGTTTCTAATCCTTGTAACATTTTTAATCTTTTCTCCTTTCCGTATCTACTAACAACAAATTTATATTCTGCATAATACTTTCCAAACGCTGAATTAAACTCAAATGACTCTTGCCAATTCATATCAGTTCTTTCAAATAGAACTCCTGTTAATATCTTGTCTACTGCTTCAATACACTCTATTTCTGCATCTACTTTAGCTTCTCTTAACATTGTGTCTATAACTTTCTTTTGCCAAGGAAGTAAAGTATCTAACCATTTAGCTTGTGCATTATATTGAGCTACTTCTTTACCTTGCTCTCTTTCTAACTTTCTTCTTTGACTTCTATTCATCAGCTAACCTCTCAATAATAAAGTTTTTAAACTTGTCCAATTTCCTTCAACTCTTACATCAATATTGTCATCTGCTAATATTGCCCCTATATTGAATGACTCTTTGTAATTAACATCTTTATAAGTTACAACAACCACTCGATTTGTTACATCTGTTATAACTCCATCTTTAGCTCCTAACTTACTTCTTCTATCATTTGTAAAAACTCTTGCTTTTAATCCTTTAAATAAATCTAATTTACTCATACTCCACCTCATATAATTCAACCTTAACTAATGGCTTATCTGCATAATGCTTCTCTATTTTTAAACTAACAACTTGGCTATCATCTTTATAAGCTAGTCCATTTAAACTATCTAGGACAATCTTAGCAATGTTATCTAAATCAGGTTTCTTAGTAGGTTTTAACTTACCATGATAAACTTTTTCTCTGTTAGATTTACTCATACTTTTAGGTATTCCATAGTAACAAGTAATTCTTGCTTCAACTTCTTTTTCTGTATACTTGTCACCAACTAATGCCTGATATTGCATCTTAACTAAATTTTCATAATTAATAGTATCTCCTGGTGTATAAGTTCTACCTGTTTTTGTATTAAATCTTGGTCTACCTTTACCTTTTGGTTCACCTGGAACTATAAATGCTACTCTAAATCTCTCCATTATTTCCTCCTAATTATTAAATTGAATCTGACTATTAGCACCAGTAATCATATATCCTAATTCTTTAGATGGTTCCCACTTATTAATGTAATTAATAGCCTCTTCAAAATCTTTTTTAGCTGTATCTTTATAACTAGCTACATGGAATACTTGCTTGTACCTTTTCCATAGATTAGAGAATACTTTCTTACTAAGTTCTCTATATGCTGGTGTATCTTTTCCACCAAGAACTACAACAATTCTCTCTTTTGCAATTCTATGAATTACTTCCTGTTGACCGTAATCAATTGTCATACTATTACTTAGAACCTCTATCTTTTCATCAACCTCTTCAAACTTCTTATCATGGTCCTTAATGATCTTAAACTGTAACTCCATCATTTCCATTGGTGATAATTGTTTTTGAGGTTGTCTTAATACTCCCTCCATTTTGTTAAATGCTTCGATATATTTCAACTTCCAAGTATCAGCTTTAGGCCCCGTAAACCCCATAACTATAAAGGTGAATCCATCTCTTGTTAGTAAATATTCTTTATACTCGTTTCCGTTATGATTATAAGTTGTAGGTATAAATAACTTTTCAACCGAACAATTTTGTTCAGTTAAACTCATAGCTTTATTTTCTATAGCTCTAACAACAACTCTATGATCTTTACCAAAATCTTCTGCTATTTGTCTACTAGTTACAACTAACTCTCCACTATTATTTCTTGTTACCACAACATCTTTATGCTTATGTTTTTCAATTTTATTCTCCATTTCTACCTCTCCTTTTATGATACTGAGTTTCATATGAGAATGAACACTTAAAACTACGTTGCAATAACTGTCCATTCTCCCCCTATTTTATTTACAAATATCTTTTATACAATTTGTGCAAACTTTCTTACCTTTAAATTCAACTACGTATTTAGCATTTCCACAGAATACACATCCTGGTTCATATTTTCTTAAAATTACTTCTTTACCATCTACAAATATTTCTAATGGATCTCCCTCTTCAATATTTAAAGTTCTTCTCAACTCCTTAGGTATTACTATTCTCCCTAGCTCATCCACTTTTCTTACAATTCCTGTTGATTTCATAAATTTCTCCTCCATTTATTTTATTAATTTAAAACATTGAACACTGACCTTCTAAAACATTTTCTTTTTTCACTTCGCCTATCCACCAGTTATAAATATCTAAACCTGTCTTCCATTCTGTCTCCATGCCATTTGCTTTTCTATATTCAATCATTCCATCAAATGCTCTAATATAATTTTCTTTATACTTAGGATAAGACTCTAATTCTTTTACTTGATTCGTTGATAAGGGACATCCAATACAACCTAACCTTTCCCAACCTTCATCATATTTCTTACAATATGGTGCATTTTTTAATTTAATTAGCTCCCATACTTCTTCTGTTGTAAAATCTACAATTATTCTAACTATTATTTTACCTTTGTAAAAAGTAACCATACTTTGTTGTCTTCTGCTATTACTTTCCTCCCACCTAACACCTGTAAAAACAGTATCTCCAATATCACCTGTTCTTTCTTTTAATTCATCACAGCAATACCTCATTTTTCTTGTTGGTGGTAAAGCTCTATTTCTTAATAAGGTCCACATTGTAATTTCCTTACCCTCTAGATTTCCTCTACCTCTTCTTTTACTAAATTTCTTATACTTTAATATTTCAACTTCTGGATAACCTTTTTCTTTTGCCCAAATATTAAATTCATATCTGATAAAATTAATTACTTCTGGTGGATCAACCGAAGTTGGTGAATACACTGGCTTAAATTTGATACCACTTTCTACAGCGATTAAATAAGCAGCTACGCTATCTTTCCCACCACTAAATGCAAGTAATGTAATTCTTTCTTTGTCTTTATTTTGAAATTCAATGCATCTTTTAACTGCATTATCTATTTTATTTACTACTCCTAAGAGTGTCTGCTCAATTAACATTTCCTATCACCTTACAAATCAAATTGCCTTGATTTATAAGGAAATCGTTATTAAGTTTCTCTGAGTGACCTTGGGCTCTACCCTGGTGGATTTTACGCTTTAACCAATAGCTTTTTTCAATTAACTTTTATGGCTAATAAAAATTAATCTATGCAACCTGGTATACCAGGATTGATATAAATGTTAATCTGTATCTATACTTCAATTACTTGAATATTTTCATTTAGTTTTGCTATGCCTAGAATTTTAGCATTAGACATAGTTCTTATAGACTTCTTCCAATCATTAAAAACCTCTTTAGCTTGGTTGCTACTAACTGCATTAATTTCTCTTTCTTGTTCCCTGTAATACCCTTTGTATGTTTCATAAGAAAAAGATATTTTATATTTATTTATGATCAATCTATTTTTAATTTTTTTATTCCTCATATCTATTCTCCATTATTTATCATTTGTAATAATCTTTAAGATCTCAACAACATCATAGTTATCTGCATACCATTTACCAAAGTCTTGATATCTATAGAATATTAATCCTTGCTTTTTACCATTGTCCTTCTCAATAAAATCTATCTGAATTTCAACTAATCCTTCTGCTAAATTTCTAATCTCTTCTAATCTCTTTGACATATCTAAATCACTCCTTAATGAAAATATTGATAATCTTTTTTTCTTTCCATCCTCTGTTTACAAGTTTTTTATTATGTCTACTAAATAATTGTCTTAAGTCAAAACCTTCTTTTACTAATAAAATTAATCCCCTAATAACTACCTGTTGTACATCTAATAACTCCTCTGCTATGTGTAGCTTGTCAGAACGCTCTCTAATCGCTTCTTGTACCTCTTGGTATTCTTCTTCAAGTTTATTAGAAATCTTCTCCCAAGAGTCGTTATCGTTGCTCTCTGATGTCTTCACGTTCCTATCAAGTATCATTAACTTTAATTTCATACTAAATCCCCTTTACTTGACTAATATGAACTGATAATTTAACACTATCTCTAGCAGGTACTCCAGTTTCATTAAGCATTACTGCAACTTCTGCTAAATCATTAATTCTTCTATTCATTTTTCTTAGTTTTCTTATTACCTCTTCTAACTTAGCTATTCTATAATCTTTAGCCTTAATAACTTGTTTAAGATATATATTTTCTATCTTTGGATCCTTAAGCATTTCTTTAAATACTTCTTTATCAAGTTCCTCACTTGCTGCAATTGTATCAGCATGATTTAATCCTTTTTCATTTATACAAGAATACATCTTATCTCTATTCATTTTAAAATCCCCCTTTTTTAATTTTTCATTATTTACTTAGGTCATATATAAAGCTTTCCATTCTTCTTTTATTAAATTTATACATATATGGACATTCTATATATGGTCTTTCTATTTTTAAAAAGTTTTCACCTATAGATAAATAGCCATTATTATCATATTTACTATCGTAATATTCCTCATAATCAGAACTGATAGAGTTTGCTTCTTTTGGGGTAAAATCTTTCCATATTTTATTTGAAATACTTTCTATATACTTAATTAGCTCTTTAAATACTTCTTTATTGAAATAAATATTTAAATAATAATCTCTTTCTATGTTTTTACTGTCTGTTTTCAAGATTATATTAGTTTTATTGCTTTCTATAATCAAATTAACACCATACTTACCAATAAACTCTTTAACACTCATTCAGCTTCCCCTTTCACAATAATTTCAAAACTATCCTATCAACTTCTTAAGTAATTCAGTTTTTTCTTTACTCTTTTGAACTCTAATACTCTTACCATCATTCATGACCGGAGTACACATTTCCATCAATCTATCATAAGTCCTTTTATGATACATATCCTCTAAATCCTTGAGATTAATATTTGTTGTAATGATAGTTGGTAGTCCATTCCTGTACCTGCTATCAATGATGTTGTATATCTTAGCTGCGCTCCATTCAGTTTTTTGTTCTGTACCCAAATCATCAATTATTAATAAATCTGCATTTGCTAAACTATTTAATACTGTTGATTCTCCCTCTTTTCCATAAGTGTTATAAGTTGCTCTTATTCTTTCAAGAAGCTTTTCTATAGATACACATATAACTGGAAATCCCCTAAGCATTAAATTATTAGCTACACATGATACTGCATGAGTTTTCCCATTACCTGGCTCTCCATAAAGCATTAATCCTAAATTATTTTCTTTAGCACTTTTAAAATTCTTAGCATACTTAGTACAAATTTTAAAAACTTTTTCTGAACCTCTGTTATGATCCCAAGTTTCAAATGTACATCTTTTAAACTTTTCATCCATTAATGAATTTTTAAAGATAGTATCAAGTCTTAATTGCTTTTCCTTATTTTCATCTTCAATAGCCTTTTTCTCTAGTTCAGCCTTTCTACAACTGCACACTATAGGAACTCGTCTTATCTTATTAAGTATTTCAATATCCTTTTGTATTGGCTCTCCACAATTAGGACAAGTTTCTAAAGGTTGTCTACAATCCAATTCCTTGCTCTCTAAGTTCTGCTCCAAGGTCTTGCTTATTGTTACTGGTATTCCCATTTATATCCTTCCTTCCATTTGAGGTCCAGTTTTGTAATATTCCTAGAACATATTTGTAATTATTAATTTTTCCTCTGTTCATTGCTTCAGTCGCTGCATCAATTAACCATTTCTTATTATAAATTTCTATATCACTTGCTATTTGCTCCATTAACATTGCAGTTACCATAAATCCACATTTTTCAAAATGTTTGAATACATCTAAATTTCCTTTAAGACTACTACTATTATCTATAGTAGTTGTTGTTTTGGATTTAGGATTATGGTTTATGGTTTTTGGATTATGGTTTATGGTTTTGTCCGCCTCTCGTTCACTAGTCGTTGACGTATCGTCCGACGTATCGTTATTTAATTTGGACAAGTAATCTTCTATAAAGCTCTTAATAGCTGGATGTTTAATATGGACAACTATTTCTTCAATTAAACTAATATCATTAATTTTGGACAAGTCTTTCTTTATACAATCAAGCATTGGCTTGCCTCCTCGATTTAAATTGTACTTGCCATAATGGACAATACATAATTCCTTTGTGTTCTCATTATATTTAATTAATTTATGATAATTTATAAATCTATCCATTAAACTATTTATAGATTCAATGCTATATCCTAAATCAAAAGCCATTTGTTTTTTTACTATCCTATAAACTCCTATCATATTGGTACATGGATTAGTTAATAAATATAAATAAAAATATTTATCTTCTGGTGTCATTTCTTCCATTACCTTAGGATCTTGCCAAAACTCTGTGTATACTAATCTAAATGGCATTTATCTCCCTCCTATTCTAGCGAGGAGCCTAAGCTCCAAGCTTTAATTAAATGGTGTATCTGCAAACATATCTCCTTGATTTACTGTATTTTCATCTACAATATAATTTGCATCTACTACTGGTTCATCATTATGAATAGGTGCTGCATCAACATCTACATAATTAAAGTTGCTTACTTTTTCTTCCTTTGCCTCCGCCTTATAATCCAGATCTAATGCTTTAGCCATCTCTACACTCTTTGGTGCAAATTTAAGAACATCAATTAATACTGTTTTTTTAGCCATACTATCAAAATTCTTTGCCCAAACTGAATTTTGATTTACTTTGCCTTGATAAAGATAATTTTTACTAAATTCTCTAGCGTGTTGCTCTACTCTCTCCTTAGACCATACTACAAAATCAAATCCACCATTTTTAAGTTTATATACTGCATAATAATGAGTTATTTCTTCACTAGGTACATCTGCAGGTTTATGAATTAAATTCTTGTGTAATCCGTATTCATAACTAAATTCATCACCTTTTCTAACTTCATGAGCATATATAGCCTCATATTCTCCTGTGTTAAAGGCCATTTTTAATATACCTTTATATCCAACCTGGAAGTTAATTTCAACAATGTTTTGCTTTTTATTTTTATAAGGTATTACATATGCTTCACCAAGTACTGTATTAGGCTCTAACCCGCATTGAGCACTTTGCATTAATGCACTTAGGAAACTTGTTGTGTCTGCTTCCCAGAATACTGGATTTCCATTAAATAAACTTAATGCTATTCTGCTAAATCTTTCAGGTGTCATTGCCTTTCCAACTGCTTTTTTAATCTCTGGTAACATTTTTTCTAATGCATTTGCCATTTTCTTTTGTGGTGTAATTTGTGTTGCAGGAGTATGAGCTCCTTTATTTGCAACTAATCCTCCATTTACATTTGCCATTTTCATCAATCCTTTCTATTTACACTTAGTAACTCTCATGTTTACATATTCTGTTGTTCCGTTAAGTATTGCCTTATAAGTCTCTGGATACTTCTCTTTAAGTATCTTATTATCTAATTTATCTCTAGTAACTACATATCTACTTAACTTGTAATTACCATCAGAACCTTTTTTACTGTTTCCTAACTCTAAGAAAATCTCTTGCTTCAATCTTTCTTTTTCTTTCTCTAATTCCTTAATCTTTTCAGATACTTCGTTATATTGGCTTAACTTGTTATCAGTTATGTCAACTTCTTCACCATCTAATAAAACTTGTTGTTCTAATATTTCATCAGTTTCTTTCTTTATTCCAGTTGGAGCTGGTGGTATCTTAGGAACTATGTGATTCTCCCAAAAATCTTTTCCTATATCTCTTAAAGCCTTAATATCATCTTCATTTCTAGGTATTACCTTCCACTTAATCTCTTTGCCTAATAAATAAATTATTAAGAAGTAGTTAAGTCCTGTAACTCCCATATACCATTGACATTGTGTATAATAACTGTCAGGAACTTCTTCGCCTGCCCACATTTTCTTTAAAAACTCTGAGCCAGTTTTTATTTCTAATCCAAACATTTCACCCTTAGGAATAAATTTAATTTCTGCAGTATCTCTATTCTCCCAGTAAATATAATCCTCTTCTAATATTCCAATTCCATCAATATTAGCTGAAAAATATTCAAATTCCTTATCTACCATTGTGAATGGATATTCATATGTCTTAAGGACTATATCAGTAGCTTTCTTAAAATCATCTTGAATCCACTCTCTAATAAGTGGCTCCATACGAGTTCCAAACTCTGTATGAATATTCCCTTTAAACTTTTTAACTAATCCTAACTTTTCATTGAATACAGTTAATGCAGTACCATAAGCACTAAATCCTGCTATAGCTCCTATTTCACTTCCACCAATTGAATTACATCTAAGAGATAGCCATTTAGTTCTTTCTTCACTATCCTCTCTAGTATCAAAAACTACTTTTGCAGTTTTAAATAATTCTCTATCTTCTATAAAATCAACCATTTAAACCACTTCTCCTATCTTTTCTATTTCTACTTCATTACTTTCAGTATCTGTTACTTGAGTTACAAAGTATTGGTATTCATCTGCAGTCATTTCTTCAAGTAATTCATTTTGTGACTTCTCATTAATTTTTTCCCAACCATCTAGGCAAATTAGTTTAAGTAATCCGCATTGAGCTTTTGCAACCCTCATTGCTAATCTAAGTTTTTCTCCTGAACTTAGTCCATCTATTAAAACACTATTAATTCTTACTCTTCCATCTACATCAACTGAAATTCCATCTATAGGCATTTTAGCAGTCTTAAGTAATTCTCCTGGTAAATTTCTAGCCTTTTCTATTTTTGATGTTAATTCGCTAGAATAAGCTTGTTTAGAAGCTAATATTCCATCTCTAATTTCAATAATTCTATCCCAATCTCTTAAATAACCAACCATTTCTGCTACATGATCTGCTTCCGCTTGTAATGGCTCAATATCTACTTGGGTATTTTCTTTTAAGTAAGATGATGCCTTACCTATTCTGATCTCCTCTTTTTCAATCTCATTAGCTACCTTTTCATCTACTGCTACCTTTTCAGCTTCTTCCTTTTCATCTAAACTTCTAAGTTCTTGTTCTTTGGTTGCTATTTTATTATTGTTTATAGTTATAATATCTTTTTGTTCTTCTACTGCTGCTAATAATTCTCTTTTCTTTTCATCTTTTAAAACAGAATACTTTTGTAATAATGCTTGATATTCTGATTCAAGTTGATTATCTAGCTTATTTAATTCATTTTCTAAAGTATTATTAGAATTATCTATAAAGTTATTAGCTCTCTCGATTTTGCTATTTGATAAAGCTATAATGTCATTTATATCTTCTCTATGTTCTTTATAAGTTAAAGTTATATTAGCTTTTTGCTTTTCCCCTCTAGCTTTAATAGCCTCAATCTTATCATTAAAGCTATCTTGAAGTGATTTAGCCATATCAATTAATCTATTAACCTCTTGTGCTTCACTAACTTTTTTATAGTAATCACCTATTTTAACTGCTCTCCACTCTTCTCCATCATATTCTGCTGGAATATCTTCATATATCGCTTTAATTCTAGCTTCTAGCTCCTTAACTTCTCTATTGACTTCTTCCCTTACTTTGTAGTATTTTTGTTCTATACTCTTAAGAATGAGTAGAATGTGTTGTGAGTAGTCGATATCGTCCACTAGGTCGCCAAACCAATTTACGATATCTTCTTCACTCCAACTAATTTCTAACATTGATAATAATGATTTTGTTTGTTCCTTAGCTGAAAGATTTACCCAATCTAAAGGTCTAAATATATTTCCGTTTACTAATGTTCTTAAAAACTTCTCTGTACTAGGTACACCTTCATCTGATTTTCTAACTTTAAGATAATCACCTTTTTCAGATCTTAATCTTCTGTCAATCTCCAATCCATCATCTAACTCAACAAATAATGTTGCCTCTTCTTCACCATGTTTTATAACTTCTGTTCTTCTACTTTTATTAGTAAAAGTTTTTTCTATAGCTTCTATTACAGAAGTCTTTCCACTCCCCATAGGCCCTTTAAATATGTTTACCTTTCCTGGTTCTAACTCTAATTCATCAACTCCTAAAAATGAGTTAACTTTTAAAAATGATATTTTTGACATTTAGTCACACTCCTTACCTTTAATTTATTTTTTAACTCTTCTATGCTTACTAATAATAAAGTAATACTTCCTAGTAATAATGCAGCTACAATTGGTATTACGAAAAAGCAAATTCCCCAATAGTTAAATCCCATTAATTTTCTAACCCCCTCATTAATCTACCTAAAACTATTTGTGCATCAGATAAATTCCAATATTGGCCTGTTTCTAATGAATCCTCTTTATACTTACTGAGTAAGTTGTATAGTTCATTAGCTTTTTCTAATATTTCATCTTCCAAATTAATCACCCCCTTTACAGTACTTAATTATGTCAAGTTACATACCAACAATTTTTGCACTTTCGGATAATATATTAGAAAGTACTGTTCTTAACTTATCATTTTCAGCTTTCAGCTTTTCAAGTTCAGATTCTAATCGTCTTCTTTCTAAAGGTGAAAATTGATTAAGATTCTTAGTTCCTTCAATTTGTTGAATATCTTCAATTGAGTATCTTGGAGCAGGAATCCCTTCTATTCTTTGAATTATTTTATTTTGTTCCCATTTATCAATTGTCCTTGTATCAACATTCCATCTATCAGCTAGTTCAGCTTTAGTTAATACTACTTTCATTTAATCACTTCCTTAATCATATAAATTAAATAAAATTATTTAGTTTACTTTTTAAGTTTTCTATTATTTCTTCCCAACCAAGTAATTCATTAGGTGTAATTCCAAGAGCTAAACTTAAGCGAATTATTTTACTTTCAGTAGCTTCATATTTACCTTTTTCAAGTTCACTTAAATAACTGGTACTTATACTTGAAATACTACTTAGTTTTGATAAAGTTAATCCTTTTTCTTTTCTTATATTTTTTAGATTCATTACGACAATCTCCTTTTCTATTAGAGAATTATTTTTCTAAAAATTCTCAAATTGCGAAGTTGTGATTAAAAAAAATATTGTTCACTGTATATTTAGGATTATACTTAGTAAAAATATTCGATAATTTTTCCATCTCTGTTTTAGTCCAATCTAACTCACCTTTTTCTTTTTTATTAAGAGTAGGTCTAGATATTCCTAATTCGTTAGCTACATAATCTTGACTCAATCCATAGCCTCTTCTTAAAAAAAGTACTTTGCTTACTTCAGTTTTCATTTAATCACCTCTTTTCGTTTTGCGAATTAATTTATGTTACAAGTTGATTATATTCTCTTTATGCAAATAAGTCAATACTTTTTTAAAATAAATTTCTCAATTTGCAAATAAAATTATTTAAACTTCTCATTTCGTTTATAATAAGTGTGAGGTGTAAATTATGAATATTAAGCAACTTGATACTTTTGGGAAAAGATTAATATTTTTATTGGATCTAAAAGAAATAAAGAAAAAAGATTTAGCTGATTATTTAAATATTGCTCCATCTACGTTGAGTGGTTATTTAAATGATAGTAGAAAACCAGATTTAAATATTTTATCTATGATTGCTGATTATTTAAATGTTAATTCTGATTTTCTTTTAATGAGATCTGATAATTATCAAACTTACGTATCCAAAGAAGTTGATGGTAAACTTTTTGAAATAGAATTTAATGATGAAAAATTACATTTATCTAAAAAAGATATAGAAGAACTTTTTGAAAAGTTAAAAAGCGTTGGATTCGATGTTAAAAAGCTACTATAAATTTTTGAAAAGTAACTTTCAATTTTTTTGAAAAATAACTTTCAAAAATTGAACACGGGAAATATTGACAATGTTGATATTTTCCATATTTTTTACATCTTTATAGAACATATGTTCTTTTACGGTATACTGAAAATTTGTACTGCAGATAAAATTCATAAGATACTTAAGTTAAAAAATATAATGGAACCAAGGGAAATGGGGGCAATAAACATGATTGATAAAATTAGTTCAATCAAAGAAAATGGAAAACTAATATATACAAAGGAGGAAAATATTAAATGGAGTTTCGACATAATATCACTTACAGAAAAAAGGATAAAGGATGGCAATATATTATCTCCTATAAAATCGAGAAAATAGGCGCATGGAAGCAAAAAAGCAAACAAGGATTTGCCACTAAGCTAGATGCAAAAAAAGCCGCAGATAAGATGCTAGACACATTAAAAGAAGAAATAGGTAATGACTTAAATTTAAATAGTGATTTTAGTAATATAACATTAAAGGAGTTTTATGATATTTATATTGAAAATGCTAAATATAGATTAACACCATCTACCTTAAATAATTTTAAATATGCAAAGGAAGCTTTTAATGAAATAATTAATATTGAATTAAAAAAAATAACTGCACAAGATATACAAAAATGTGTTAATGATCTTTATAATTTAGGTAAAAAACAATCAACAGTAGAAACTAGATTGGCTTATTTACAAATATTATTTAATAGTGCAGTAAAGGAATATAATATTTTATTGAAGTCGCCAGTAGATAAAGTTAAGTTGAGAAGTGATAAAGAGGAAAAATCGAGGAAGGCTTTAACTGATAAACAAGTAGATGAGTTATTATACGCTTTAAAAAAGGAAAAAAATCATAGATATTATATAATAGCATTAACACTCCTCACTTCTGGTATGAGAATTGGAGAGTGTTTGGGATTAACGAAAGAAGTAATTGATTTTGAAAATAATAAAATAAAAATAGATAAGCAATTTAAGTTTGTATCATCTACTCAATATGGGCTAGGCGAATTGAAAAGTAAAAATTCTAATAGAACAATTCCAATGCCAGCCTCTACTATGAATGCTTTAAAATTATACATGGAGATGTATCCTGCTGCTAAAGATGGAAGAATTTTTGATTTTGGAGAAAAGCGTAGTTTCCAAACTGTTATGAATAGAAGATTAAAAGATTTAGGATTCGATGTATGCCTACATGAGCTTCGACATACTTATGCTACAAAATTGGTAGCAAGTGGATTGGATTTTAAAACTGTAGCATATATATTGGGTCATACAGTTAAACAAACTATGGATACATATTCTCATGTGACTGATGACATGAAAGTAATAGCAGCTAATAAAATAAATAATATATTTGATAAAGAATAGGCTTAACTAAGTCTATTCTTTTATAAAATCATTTTTGACGAATTTTTGACGAATTAGGATTTTAAATTTTCAACATAGCATTTTTAAAGGCTTTGAGATGTATTCAAATTAATTGTCTCATCATCGGGGTTAAACCCATGTTAATCACCTCGGTTATAGTTTATAGCTAAATTCAATATCTTAGCCGTTTATCAACAATTATACAACATTTCTAAATTAATAGAAAGTAATAAAAACGAAAGTAATTTTTGTAATTTGGGGAATTTTTATTTAAGTCAACATTTTTGATTTTTATAGGTAAATTTAATTATAAAAATGTTTAAATACTTAATATAAAAAGGATAACCTCTATATAGAAGTTATCCTAAAAATTTATTTAATTGCCTCACCAACTAATGAGAAGTTTTGTGCTTTAGTAATTTTAACATTTACTATGTCTCCAATATTTACTCCTTCTCCAGAGAAGTTAACTAATCTTCCATTTCTAGTTCTACCTGAAAGCTTAGTTTCATCATTTTTACTAGTACCTTCAACTAATACTTCAACAACTTTACCATCATAAGCTTTATTTTTAGATATAACACTATTATTTACAGCCTCGACTAGTCTATTAAATCTATCATGCTTATCCTCTTCAGGAACTTGGTTTAACATCATATCAGCAGGTGTATTATTTCTTCTAGAATATATAAATGTAAATGCTGAATCATACTCTACTTCTTTTACTAAGTTTAAAGTATCTAAGAAATCTTCTTCAGTTTCACCAGGGAATCCAACAATTATATCTGTTGTTATAGAAACATCAGGTATTTCTTGTTTAATTTTATTTACTAAAGACATATAATACTCTCTTGTATAATGTCTATTCATTTTCTTTAATATTCTATCAGAACCACTTTGTACAGGTAAGTGAATTTGTTCACATAGCTTACCACATTCTTTAATTGCTTTAATAACATCTTCATTTAAATCTTTTGGATGAGATGTCATAAATCTAACTCTTTCTAAACCATCAATTTCATTTATCATTCTTAAAAGTTCTGCAAATGAAACTTCATTTTCTAAGCCTTTTCCATAAGAATTAACATTTTGACCTAATAAAGTAACTTCTTTATATCCTTTTGAAACTAAGTCCTTTATTTCGTTTATTATATCTTCAGGTTTTCTTGATCTTTCTCTACCTCTTACAAATGGTACTATACAATAAGTACAGAAGTTATTACATCCGTACATAATAGTTACAAATGCTTTTACATCACTTTGTCTATCTATTGGTAGTCCCTCAACAATTTCTTCTTCTTTATTGAATATTTCTTTTATTTGAACACCTTCTGTTTTTACTCTGTTTAAGTATTCTGGGAATTTATACGCATTGTGAGTTCCAAATATAATATTAACATAAGGGAATTGCTTTAATATTTTATCTGCCATACCCTCTTGTTGCATCATACAACCGCATATACCAATAATTAAATCAGGATTTTTTTCTTTTAATTTTTTTAATTGTCCTAAGTTACCAAATACTTTATTTTCAGCATTTTCTCTAACACAACAAGTGTTAAATAAAATTATTCCTGCTTCATTTTTGTCTTCTGTTCTCGTATATCCAATTCTTTTAAGCATACCTGAAAGTTTTTCAGAATCTTCTTCGTTCATTTGGCAGCCCCAAGTTTCTATATAGTATTTTAATAAGTTATTATTTATTTCGTTAACCATAAAAAATTTCCTCCATTGTTACTTATATAAATTTAAATACCAATGTATTATAACATAATATTTTGTTAAAAATAAAGAGTATGATTGAACCAGTAATTATTTATGTAAATTGTATTAAAATATTTTCAATTTCATATAATGAAAGCTTATTCTGAAATGTATATATTTACTCAAAATAAAAAAGCTAGATCTATTAATTGGTATCTAGCTTTTTTATTTTATTTTTTAGGTATTTTAATAATGAATTCGGTAAATACATCATTACTTTCTACTTCTATAAATCCACTATTCTTTTCTACAAGTTCTTTTACGATTGAAAGTCCAAATCCATTGTCTTTATTTTTATTTTCTTTAGTTGAAAATCCTGTTTGAAATATTTTATCAATTATATCTTCTTTAATTTTAGGACCATTATTTTTAATCTTTATTATATTAAAATTTAAACTATGGCAAGTTTTAATTTCTATAAATCCAGTACTATTCATAGCTGTAACTGCATTTCTTAATATATTAGATATTACCCTTTGAAAATCTATTTCTGACATATTAATATCATTACAATCTATTTGTTCATTTATAATAATATTTATTCCTGTATGATCTATTCCATTAACTATATCTAATATAATAGAATTAGAATTATTTATTATTTCAACTTCTGATAATATAATATTATTCCCATTAATTATTTCCTTTAAGGAAGCACCTAATTTCTCATATTCCTCAATAAGATATAATCTATATAAATAAGAAATTTGAGCTTTACAATTACCATTAAACTTATTAAGATCATTAATTATTTCTTCTAAGGAATTATTTAACTTAACAATTTCTTTAGCTTTTTTATCTATATGAGTAAAATAAATAGTAATTGTCAATATAAATATACCTAGTAAAATAAATATTGTTTCTTTAAATAGAGGATTGTCTAAATCATATACAATGCCGTTATATGACATTATAAAGTCAAATACTATAGAAATGATAATTAATGAAAATATTGAAAAATTTCTACTTCTAATACTTATATAAATTTTATAGATTTTATTTTTATATTTTAATATAAAATATGCCATTATATATTGAGGTAAATACATAAATATTAAAGTTGCTATTTCAGTGTAATTTGATAATATCTTATAGTTAACATATCCAAAAAAACTATTACTACATATTACAAGATTTAATATTATGCATAACTGAACTATATTGAATGCAATTATTGCTCCTAACGAATCTTCATTAAAAACTATTGAAATAGTTATTAATAATACCATATGTAAAAAAATAGCACTTAAACTTGAATTCCCCATAATAATAGTTGTAATTTGTATTATAATCCATAATATAAATATAGAAAAAATTATTTCTTTTCTTTTCTTTCTATATTGTGGAATAATACAATAGTTTGGAACTAACACAAACATAAAACACTGTAAAATTGAATTTATTGAATCTGCTATATTTAAAATCACTTTAATAAAAGCCTATTTATCTTATTTTTTTTATTGATTCTGGCATATCTTCGTTTCCTATCATAAATGCTGATGCAGTACCTACATTTACAAAAACAGCTGTTAACATAATCAAAAATCCACCAATATATTTTTTAAATTTCATTTTAATACCTCTCTCTTTTACATTATTATACACCGCAACCATAATTATATCATATTTCTTCGTTTTTTCAATTTATTTTATTAATAAAGTTGATTATTTTTCATTATATAGCTTGTACGATATTTTATCAATATATTTGAGAAATATATCAAGCTAAATCTTCACCATTGCATCTTCATGTTAGAGTTACTTTTATCTTTTTCTTACATATAATTTAAAAAAATTTTTATACATTTAAAAATTGATGAAACTACTTGAGCAGTTTCATCAATTTTTCATGTAAAGTTTATATTTTAAATATAAATTATAATTTTATCTTTCCCATCTGTTGATTATAGATTTGGGAGTAAATCCTATCCAATTATATAGTTTTAATGCATTATAATTAGTTTCTTCAACTCGTATATATAAATCATAAATATTCTTA
>SKEA01000385.1_pt1 | contig 44736 bp, 37 predicted proteins | sample 4826601 | NCBI WGS metagenome assembly SKEA01 (sample SAMN11008821, study PRJNA524170) | human gut metagenome | biome: Human fecal sample; material: Feces; isolation source: fecal sample from pouch patient p13, p53 | host: Homo sapiens | place: Israel: Tel-Aviv | collected 2016-07-06 | reverse complement strand
TTACCAAGGATGCGCTCTACCAACTGAGCTATAGCAGCGTATGGCGACCCGAATCAGGCTCGAACTGACGACCTCTAGCGTGACAGGCTAGCGTTCTAACCAACTGAACTACCGGGCCATACCCAGCCTGCGCGGCGTTGTTTGACGTGCACCTCACGACCAGCGCAGGAACTATTATAAGGGATACCGACAGAAAAGTCAAGGGATTTTTGCAGATTTTTTTATTATTTTTTTATTATTTTTGCAGCAGCTTTGTAGGGGCGGATGCTCGCATCTGACCGCGGGTCGATGCAAGCATCGTCACCGGCAAAAGTACAATCACTGCTTCTGCATCCGAATCAGGCTGTACGCCATCAGCGGCGTCTCGCAGGGGATGGTGTACTGCATCATCGGGTGCGGGGTGGCGTCCACGCGTTCGCCGTCGGCGTTCTCGATCCACGCAGGCGTCAGCTTGACGACGCTGCCGTCGGGCTGCAAAATTTCGATGCTGTCCCCCACCGCGAACTTGCCGCGCTGGGTGCAGTGGGCAACGCCGTTCTCCCAGCTGTCCACCGTGCCGATGAAATCCCAGTCGCGCACATAGGTGTGGCTGGGGGTCTGCTGGGCCTGCTCCTTGCCGAAGTAGAATCCCGGCGAGTAGTGGCGGTGGCTCGTGCGGTTCAGCTCCTCAATGACGTCGTCGGGCAGCTCAAAGCTATCGTTGTACGGGTCCGCCAGGAAGGCGTCCAGCGCGCGGCGGTAGGCGCTGACGACAGATGCAACGTAATAGAACGTCTTGGCGCGGCCCTCAATCTTCAGCGAGTCAACGCCCGCTTTACAAATCAAATCTATAAACGGCGCGGTGCACAGGTCATTGGCGTTCAGGATGTAGCTGCCGTTATTCTCGCTCTCGCCGATCTCCATGTACTGACCGGGGCGGTGTTCCTCCACCAGGCTGTACTTCCAGCGGCAGGGTTGGGCACACTCGCCGCGGTTGCCGCTGCGGCCCGCCATGTAGCTGGACAGCAGGCACCGCCCGGACACGCTCATGCACATGGCGCCGTGGACGAACGCCTCCAGCTCCAGATCCTGCGGGCAGTTGTCGCGGATCTGCGCGATTTCAGTCAGGGGCAGTTCGCGGGCCAGCACAACGCGCTTGGCTCCCAGCTCGTAGCAGACCTTCGCGGCCTCATAGTTTGTGATGCCTGCCTGGGTCGAGACATGACGCTCGACCTGTGGGGCGTACTTTTTGGCCAGCGCCAGCACACCCAGGTCGGCAATGATGAACGCATCCACGCCCGCCTCGGCGGCGTCCTGAATGTACCGGGGCAGCTTGGAAAGTTCCTCGTTCGTGGGCAGGGTGTTCAGTGTCAGATAGACCTTTTTGCCGCGGGCATGGGCAAAGATGCAGCCCTCGTGCAGTTCGCCCACGGTCAGGTTGACGGGTGCGGCGCGCATGCCAAATTCCGGCAGGGCGCAGTAGACGGCATCTGCGCCGTACATGACGGCGTATTTCAGCGTTTCCAGGCTGCCCGCGGGGGCCAGCAGTTCCGGCTGTTGCAGCATAGTGATTTCCTCCGTTTTGCGTAAAAAGCGCCCGGTAGGAAGCGGGCGCTTGGGGATTTGATGTGTGGTGTGCCGTGGGTCCGTGCTGTAGGGGCCGGGCATGCCCGGCCCGCGTGTTTGCCAAAGCACAGCATTCCACGGGAAGTTGCGGGCCGCACATGTGCGGCCCCTACAGGGCAGCTTGCGCGCTTACGACGCCCACCCGGCCTTGACGCAGTTCTGGTAGTGCTCGTCGGCGGTCTTGGCGTAGAAGTACTGCCCTGCCACATCGGTGCCGGGATGGCCCGTGACAAAGAAGTAGTACCCCTCGCTGATATACTCCTCATCTGGGTTCAGCGCGGCCTCCATGGCGGCGTAGCCCGGGCAGGAGATGGGGCCTGCGGGCAGACCGCTGATGGCGTAGGTGTCGTACAGGGCCAGCACGTCATCGGGGATTGCGCCCTGATCCGGCCATCCGAAGTACTCCGCCGTCGGGGAGTTCCACAGATAGTTGTTCTCGCTGTCCTGCATGATATAGCTGCTGGCGTTGGATTCCAGCTTGTGCTCGGCCCACTGCGGGTCGCTGGATTCCAGGCGGTTGTGGAAGCAGGCACTGACCCTGGCGTCCTCGCTCTCCAAACCGGCCTCCTCCTGAATGAAGCTGGCCAGCTTGACCACGTCGTCCAGGCTCGTGCCCTTAGCGGCGACCGTGTCGGCCAGAGCGGCGGTCTTAGACGCAAACTCGCCGTAGAGGGCATCCACATAGTAGGCGACGCTCTCGTCCTTATAGAGATTGTAGGTGTCCGGGAAAAGGTAGCCCTCGCACTTCATCAGGCGGTCATTGTCGGGGATGGCGTTCCAGAAATCGTACTTGCTCCAATCCGTGCCGTCGTTGCCGTTGGCGCAGGACAGGAAGGTGTCCACGTCGTCCACAAGGCCCGCGTCCACGAAAATCTGCGCCACACCGACGGCTGTCGTGCCCTCGGGAATCGTGACGTTCACCGTTGCACGGCGGGTCACGACGGACAGCGCCTTGATGATGTCGTTGTAGGCCATGCCGGACTGGACTTCAAAGTCGCCGTACTGGATTTCACCGGCCTTGCCGCTGTACTTGACGTACTGCTTGAACAGCCAGTCATACTCGATGACACCGGCATCCTTGAGCTGGGTCGCAATGCCGGCGACGGACGAGCCCTCGGGCACGGTGATGGTCTGGGTCGGGCCCAGCGTTTTCTGGCCGTCCAGCTCGGCGTAGAACTGGCTGACCTTATAGCCGCCAAAGCCGACCAGCGCCAGAATGACGAGCACGATCAGGCAGCCAAACGGGAAACGGCGGCGGGGCTGCTCGTTCTCCTCGTCGTCCTCGACCTCCTCCACCGGCTGGCGGCGGGGCTTCTTGGCGGGCTTTTCCTTTTTGGGCTTCGGCGGCTTTGCAGCCTTCGGGGGTTCCTTCTGGTTTTCCTTCGGGATTTCCTGCTCGGGCAGTTCAAAGCCGTTTACCTCGGTCTGCGCCTTGAGCGGTGCATGGCTCTGCACCGGCTGAGCCGCAGGCTGCTCCGGATTTGTGCGATTGATCCTCATGGGAGACTCCTAACTTTTTACGGCGCACAAGGGCACCGGGATTCCTTGATTTTAGCCGCCGAGTTTATTACCTCCCTCGGCGAGGGAGGTGGCCGCAGGCCGGAGGGAGCGAACCTTGCCACAGCCCGAAATATTTCGGACTACATCAGGCTCTCTCCCCCACCGCCTGCGGGCGGAGCCCCCTCCCAGAGGGGGCCAGGATTACAGCAGCATCCTGAAATACGCATCGGTCACGGAGAAGGGGCGGCCTAAAAAGGCGATCATTCCGTAGCCGCAGCGGCGGCCTGAGCCGAGGTAAAGCGTCTGGTTCTCGGCCAGCAGGATGCGGGCGTTGGCCGCACCGGTCTTCTCCCGCGCGGCCTGCAAAAGCTGGTCGGCGCAGTGGTCGTTGTCGGCCTGTAATTCCAGAAATTGCAGCGTGTCGCCCTTGGTAAAGTACAACCCGTAGCCGCGCCGGGTGGACACCACGGTCAGCCCGCAGCGGTAGAGCTGGGTCATGGTTTCGTTCATGGCCTCCTCGGGCAAGCTGATGCAGCCGGGCTGGTAGATGTGCCGCCGTTCCAGCAGCTTGTGGACGGTCAGACTGTCAAACGCCGCCTGGGCGAACAGGTCGCGGCGGATGGGCGTCTGTATGACCCGCAGCGGCAGCTGGCTTTTGAAGCCCAGCGTTTTCAGGTCCTCGGCGCGCCGGGCGTCGTCGGGCGTCGTGACGGCAAAGTCAAACCCGCTGGCCCCGTAGGCACGCAGACAGCCCTCCATGATTTTGGGCAGCAGGCGGTCCATCGGCACGCCCTGCACCCCGGCTGCGCCGCACAGCCAGACGCCGCGGTGCTGGCCGTACTTGACCGGCACCGCCGCCAGCATGGCCGCGGGCTGGCCGCTTTTTTCCAGCACCAGAATATTTTCCAGCCCGGCGACGTTTTGCAGCCAGCCCGCCGCATCGACGGGGTTCGCTTTGGCAGCCCCGCAGCGCAGCGCCGTCAGCGCGGGCAGATCATCAGCGGTAGCCTTACGCAGCATGGGCATCACCTCTTTTTGTAAAGTAAACTATTTTTATCTCGCGGTAGGCGCAGGGGTCGGCGTCCCAGACGCCCTCGGAGACTGAATGGCGGCGGGAACAGACGGAGCGGTCAAGACCGCTCCCTACAAGCTGCCCGTTCACGGCATTTCGTAGGGAGGGGTCTTGACCCCTCCGGGCGTGTGCGGCGGGAACAGTCTGGTGTGCTGCCACGTAGGGGCGGATTCCATATCCGCCCGGGCCGTTCGCGTCACCACGAACCCCCGCGGGAGGGATAAATTCCTCCCCTGCGACACTCCCAAAACATACCTACAAAACATACCTATTTATTTTACAGTATTCCCGCCAATTCTGCAAGGATTTCTGCGTTAATATCCTCCACGGAGCGCATGGATTTTGCGCCGTTTGCGTCGGCGGTGCATTCAATGCGGTGCCAGCCCAGCGTGCGGGCGCAGTACTCGGCGGCGGCGCGGCTGCGGGCCAGATACTCGGTGTCCTTCTCCTGGATATCCTTCTTGCTCTCGTCGCCGTGGTATCGCTCGGTGATGAGCCGCTGGGACACCTCGGGGTCAACCGCTAAATAAATCACCGCATCGGGCGCGGGGATGCCGAACTTCTTGTACTCAAAGTCGAACAGCCAATTCAGAAAACCGTCCCAGTGCATCGGCGGCAGCTTCGAGCACTGGTGTACGGCGTTGGACGTCGTGTACCGGTCCGACAGCACCAGCCCGCCCTCACGGTAAAACTCGCCCCAGTCGGTCTTGTAGCTGGCAAAGCGGTCCACGGCGTAAAAGCTCGACGCCGCGTAGGCGTTCACATCGTCGGGCTTGTCGCCGAACGCGCCGGATAGGTACATTTTGACGAGCGCCGAGGACTCGCTGTCATAATCCGGGAAGGTGATCTGCCGCAGGTCTCTCCCTTGTTCTTTTAAACGCTGAGCCGTCAGTTTTGTCTGGGTGCCTTTTCCGGAGCCGTCCAGCCCCTCAAAAATGATAAGCTGTCCCATTTATACTGCCTCCTCCTTGAGCTTGGCGTATTTTGCGCGTACTTCCGTTTGTTTGCCGCAGCACATGCGGCCCTCCGGGCAGGGGCCGACGAGGCACCGTGGGCCGGCGCTGGCAAAGATGTGCGGGGCCAGCGGCAGCACCAGCCGCAGCATCTCGTCCGCGACGGCGCGAATCTCCCACTGGGCGCGGTTGCAGCAGCGCAGGTTGAAGAAATTCTGCAAGCTGCGGCAGTTCATCGTCATGACCATCTTCGTCTCGCAGGCGTTGGGCAGCACAAAGCGGGCGTCCTCGTTGGCCTGCTTGGACGCCTTGGCGCGGGCGGCCTTTTCATCGAGACCATCCGCCATAAACCGCGCTGTGTGGGCATTTTCGAGCGTCTGCACCAACGCAAGATACTTCTTCGCGTCGTCGTTCATCGACGCAATGAACTGGGCTCTGGCCTCGGGGATGGCCTCGATCTCCGGCGGGATGACGTAGCGGAAATCCTCCAGCCGCACGTAGCGCTGGCTCTGCACGCTGAAGCTGCCGATGCGGTGGCGCGTCACCTGCGCCAGGAACGTGCGGGACACGCCCTCGATGCCGAACGTAAAGCTGGCGTGCTCGATCGGGCTGGCGTGGCCGACGTCGTTCAGCCGCTGCAAAAACGCCTCGGTCTTTTCGGGCGTCATGCCGTCCAGCAGCGTCTCAATGTGCGCATCGGAGTAGCAGAGCTTTGCCGCTGCAGCGATGGTTTTTTCCGGGTCATTTGTATGGGCAATGAGTTGTACCAGCATATCATTCCTCCACTTTTTTCAGCGGCGCATAGTTTGCCATCGTCTTTTTGACGCCGACGCGGTCAAACTGAATCTCGACAATGCAGTCCCCCGCAATCGGCGTGGCCTTCAGCACCTTGCCGCGGCCAAACACGCGGTGCTCTACAATGTCCCCCGCCGCGTAGCTGGCGGCAGCCGCCTTTTTCTGAGGGGCAGCGGACGGCGCACCTGCCAGCGTGGATGTGCCCGCGCCCGCGGGGGCCGTGTTGCCCGCGCTGCGGCTGCGTCCGTAGCCTGAGCCAAAGCCCGTGCTCTGCACTTGATGGCGACCGCCGTAGGAGTTGGGGCTTTCGTGGCCGCCGCTGGCAAAGCCGCTGCTGTAGCCGCCGCCAAACCCGCCGCGGGGCTTGGCGTTGTACTCACTGTTCAAATATCCGCGGGACGCGCCGGAGTACCCGCTGCGCCCGCCCGGGACGTTGGTGCTGTAGCTGCCGTATCCCGCACCGAAGCCGCCACCGTAGCCGGTCAGCTCGGGGCTCTGGGTCTCGTCCAGCAGACCGGGGTCGATTTCACTCAGGAAGGCAGACGGCGGGTTGCGGCGCGTCTGGCCGAAGATCATCCGCGTGCGGGAGGTGGACAGGTACAGTTCCTTCTTGGCGCGGGTGATGGCCACGTAGCAGAGGCGGCGCTCCTCCTCCATGTCCTCCTCATTATACTTGGCCATCTCGCCGGGGAAGATACCATCCTCCATACCTACGACAAAAACATACGAGAATTCCAGGCCCTTCGCCGAGTGGATCGTCATCATCGTGACGCTGTCGGCGTCGGTGTCATAGCTGTCCAAATCGGAAATCAGCGCGACCTCCTCCAAAAAGCCCGACAGCGTCGCGTCCTCGCCGTTCTGGTCGGCGTAGGTCTTGATACTGCTGACCAGCTGGCCCAGGTTCTCGCGGCGGGTCTCGCCCTCCTCCTTCATGGCTTTGAGCATTGCCTCGTAGCCGGACTTGGCGATGACGTCACCCACAAACTGGTCCAGCGGCTCACTTACCGACAGATCGCACAACTCGCGGTACATCTCATAGAAGCGCTCGAGCGCCGCGGCGGCGCGCTGCAATTCCGGATAGTCCCGCACATGGGCGATGATTTCCATCATCGGCACGCCCTTGGAGGCTGCCAGCTCACCGATCTTTTCAATCGTCGTCATGCCGATTTTACGCGCAGGCTCGTTGATAATGCGGCGCAGGCGCACGTCGTCCCGCGGGTTTACGATGACGGCCAGATAGCTGTTGATGTCCTTGACCTCCTTGCGGTCAAAGAAGCGCTGGCCGCCCACAATGCGGTACGGGATGCCCGCGCGGGCAAAGTAGGTCTCGATCGGGTTGGACTGAGCGTTCATGCGGTAGAGCACGGCGTGGTCCTTCAGGCTCGCGCCCTCTCTCAAATGCTCGCCGATGACGTCCGCAATGTGGCTGGCCTCGTCCTGCTCGTTCGTCGCAGTGTAGTGGTGGACCTTTTCGCCGTCGCCGTGGTCGGTCCAGAGAGTCTTGCCCTTGCGGCCCATGTTGTTCTTGATGACACTGTTGGCGGCGTTCAGAATATTGGCGGTGGAGCGATAGTTTTGTTCCAGACGGATCGTTTTTGCCCCGGTGAAAACCTTCTCAAAGTTGAGGATATTTTCAATCGTAGCACCGCGAAATTTGTAGATAGACTGGTCATCGTCGCCAACGACGCAGACGTTGTTGGTGCCGCCCGCCAGCAGCCGCACCAGATGGAACTGCGCAATGCTCGTGTCCTGGTACTCGTCCACGACGACATAGCGGAAGCGGTTCTGATAGTATTCCCGCGCTTCCGCGTCATTTTGCAGCAGTTTGACGGTGTGGAAAATCAGGTCGTCAAAGTCCATGGCGCCCGCGGCCTTTAAGCGGCCCGCGTAGGCCGTGTAGATTTTGGAGACGAGCTGCGCCTTCGTATTGGCGAACGGCTCCCCCGCCACATCCTCGGCGGACAGGAGCTTATCTTTAAAGGAAGAAATCTGCCCGATGGCCGATTTGACAGGCAGGAATTTGTCGTCGATCATCAAGTCTTTGTAGATCTGCTTGATGACACGCTGCTGGTCGTCGGAGTCGTAGATCGTGAAGCTCTTGGGGAATCCGATGCGCTCGGCGTCGCGGCGCAGCATCCGCACGCAGGCGGAGTGGAAGGTTGACGCATTGACGTCACCGCCCAGCGTGTCGCCCAGCATGGCACGCAGACGCTCCTTGAGCTCGCCCGCGGCCTTGTTCGTAAAGGTGATGGCCAGCACGTTCCAGGGACGTGCGGGGCGCACGGCCAGATAGGCGGTCTCCCGCGGCAGGTCGCGGCCCGCGGCAACGGCATTGCGCAGGTCGTTGAGGTCGGCCTCGGTCACGGGGCGCGGCAGTTCTGTGCTGCCGTGGGCGGAGCCGAAGCGGATGATATTGGCAATGCGGTTGACCAGCACGGTGGTCTTTCCGGAGCCCGCGCCCGCCAGAATCAGCAGCGGGCCCTCGGTGGCAAAGACCGCCTGCCGCTGCACGGGGTTGAGCCGCGCAAACCGGCTCTCAATATATTGGTCGCGCAGCGCGAGATATTCCTTGGTGATGTCAGCCATGGAGTTCACCTTTCGTTTTGATTTTATTTAAAAATGCGCAGTAGGGCCGGACATGTCCGGCCCGCGGGTTTCCCGGTATCGGGCGTTTGCGGGGAAGTACAGGGCCGGGCGTGCCCAGCCCCTACGTGCGCAGCGTATGGTTCACGCCCGTTCCCGTCGGCATAAGCCTCCCGGGTCGGCCACTCAGTCAACGGTTCTTCACTCCCCCGTAAACGGGTCGTGACTATGGTTCAACCTTCTATTCCACACCTTCGGCGTGGCATCCCGGAACCCGGCACTCAGATACTTGCCCTCGCTCAGGCTGATGGCCGTGCCGCGGGCCACGCAGTTCAGCGGGTCGGGGGCGATGGCCACATCGGTGTGCAGCTCGCCCGCGATATATCCGGCCAGCCCGCGCAGCAGCGAGCCGCCTCCTGTCAGCAAAATGCCGGTGCCAGACACATCCGCCGCCAGCTCGGGCGGGGTGCTTTCCAGCACGTTGCGGGCTGCGTTGGCAATACGGGCGGCCAACTCCTGTACGGGTTCGTACAGGTCGCGGGTATAGATGATGCGCCGCGCGGGCAGGTTCGTCTCCCACGAGTGGCCGCGCACCTCCATAACGCCCTCAAACTCGCTCCTGGTGCAGCAAGCGACCTGCTTTTTCAGCTGCTCGGCGGTCAGCGGGCCGATGGCGATCTGGTATTTTTCCTGCACGTACTGGGCAATGCAGCTGTCAAAGGCGTTGCCCGCCACAGGCAGGCTGGCGGCCTTAACCCGCCCGCCCATGCTGATGACCGCAATGTCGGTGGAGCCGCCGCCGATGTCCACGACCATGCAGCCGTGGGGCTGGCGGATCTGCAAGCCCGCGCCCAGCGCCGCTGCCACAGGCTCGTCCACAAGGTAGACCTGCCTGGCGCCCGCCGCCATGACGGACTCCACAACGGCGTCCGCTTCGATGCCGGTGATGGCCGCGGGCACGCAGACCGCAATGCGCGGCTTGAAGATGCGCGAGCGGCAGACCTGATTGACAAACCGGACGATCAGCTCGTTCGTCATGCGGTGGTCCTGGATGATGCCGTCCCGCAGCGGGCGCACCAAGTCAATGTGCGCGGGTGCGCGGCCCACCATTTTTAATGCCTCGTCCCCCACCGCAAGGATGGAGTTCGTCCGCGTGTCCACCGCGCCGATGGTCGGCTGGCGGAACACAACGCCCTGCTCCTCGGTGGCAATGATAATGGAGGTCGTGCCCAGGTCAATTCCGATGTCGTATTGTTTCATTTACGAATCTCCGTAGATGGTACAAAGTGGAAATTTATTTACAGCTGTAGGGGCCGGGCATGCCCGGCCCGGTAGTGTCCCATTGGCGGGCGTTTGCGGGCAGGTGCAGGGCCGGACATGTCCGGCCCCTACGGCTGCGCTTTCCCGTCAACCCCAGCCCCCCTGCGGAGCGGTCAAGACCGCTCCCTACAGGCTGGGGTGAACGGGCGGTTCGTAGGGAGGGATCTTGACCCCTCCGTGCCCGTTCACGTCGCCGAGAGCTGTTCCTGCTTCTCCTCTGTCGGTGTCGCCGCGTCCTTCAGCAAATACCGCAGTCCGCTGTACCGCATATTCTGCCGCACATTTTCGACCATGGTCTGCTCGGTGCGGGCGGTGCCGGTCAGAACGCAGAGCTTCCGCGCGCGGGTCACGCCGGTGTACAAAAGGTTGCGGTAGCACAGCCGGGCGGGCACGTCGGCCACGGGCAGGATCACCGCGGGGAACTCCGAGCCCTGGCTCTTGTGGACGGTCACGGCGTAAGCGGGCTCCAGCTCGTTCAGCTGGTCGGCGGTGTAGGTGTACTTTTTGTCATCCATCTGGACCGTCACGCTGCGCGCGTCCACGTCCACCGCCGTGATGATGCCCAAATCGCCGTTGTACGCGCCGACACCGGCCTCGGCCCCGGCACGCTCAAACGTGATGTCGTAGTCATTCTTGACCTGCATGACTTTATCACCCAGACGTAATATTTTGGCGCTCTCCGCCGTGCCGATCTGCCCCTTGCCCTTGGCGGGCGGGTTCAGAATATCCTGCAGCCGCCTATTCAGCTCAACGCTGCCGGTGGGGCCGACCTTCGTCGGGCAAAGCACCTGAATGTCCCGCACGGGATCAAAGCCGTAGGCTTTCGGCAGCCGCGTACTGACAAGGTCGCAGACCAGCTTCTGGCAGGCAAGGCCGTTGGACTCGATCAGGAAGAAATCGTCCTTCGGCCCGCCCTTCTGCGGCATCTGCCCCTCCACAATGCGGTGGGCGTTCTGGACAATCAGGCTGCGCTGCGCCTGGCGGAAAATATCGGTAAGACGTACCGTCGGTACGACGCCCGCCTTTAAAATCTCACCCAGAATGTTGCCCGGCCCGACGCTGGGCAGCTGGTCGGCGTCGCCCACCATAATGATGCGGCAGTGGTACCGCGCCGCAGCCAGCAGCGCCTGAAACAGCTTGACGTCCACCATACTCATCTCGTCGAGGATGATGACGTCATATTTTAAAAGGTTCTTTTCGTTGTGGATGAACCGCACGCTGCCGCTGCTGTAGTCCACCTCAAGCAAGCGGTGAATCGTCGATGCAGCGTGGTTTGTAAGCTCACTCAACCGCTTGGCGGCGCGGCCCGTAGGGGCACACAGAGCCACGCGGTCATACAGTGCCTCGTACAGGCTCAGAATCGCGTTGACAGTGGTCGTCTTGCCGGTGCCGGGGCCGCCGGTCAGCACCATGACCCGGCTGGACAGCGCCAGGCGTATGGCCTGCCGCTGCAGCGGCGCGTACGCAAAGCCCTGCGCCATTTCCAGCACGCGGATGTCCGCATCCAGCGTCGGCGGGGCCTCAGTGGGGAACGTCGAAAGCTGGCCGAGCCGCGCGGCAATGTCCTCCTCGGCGGAGAGCAGGTCGGGCAGGTAGATGTACTCGACGCCGTCAAACGTGCGGGTGCGCAGCTCCTCGGAGGAGAGCAGCTCGTCGAGCGCGGCTTCCAGGTCGCCCAGCGGCAGGCGGAGAAATTTCGACGTAGATTCAAGCAATTTATCTCGCGGCAGGCAGGTGTGACCGTTGCCCGCGTTGTGCCGCAGCGCGTAGAGCAGCCCCGCCGCCACCCGCAGGCGGCAGCCTGTCTCAAATTGCAGCGCCGCTGCGATGGTGTCCACCTGACCGAACTTTAATTGCAGCGGCTCGCCGCAGAGCAGATACGGGTTCTGGGTCAGCGCCTCGACGGTGTGCGGCCCAAGCGCGCGGTAGCAGGTCACGGCCTGCTGGGCGGTCATGCCGTACCGGGCAAACCAGGCCACGACCTCCCGCACGCCGTACATGCGGCGGAACTCGTTGGAGATGATAGCCGCCTTCTGCTCGGTGATGCCCTTGAGTTCGCAGAGCCGTTGCGGGGTCTCGGCGATGACCGTCAGCGTATCATCGCCGAATTTTGCCACGATTTTTTTGGCGGTGGACGGCCCGATGTAGGGCAGCACGCCGCTGGACAGGTAGCTTAAAATGGCGGTGCGGTCCTCGGGCAGGCGCGCTTCGATGGTCTCGGCGCGGAACTGCTCGCCGTAGCTGGGGTGGTTGACCATGTGGCCGTAGACGGTCACGCTCATGCCGTTGTCCACCCCGCCGACGTTGCCGGCGACGACCACGTCGGTGCCGCCCGCGTCCACCTCGAACACCGCGTAGCCGGAGTCGGCGTTCTCGTAGATGACGTGCTCGACGGTGCCTTCCAGCTTCATAAGCTGTTGTTCCTGCTGTTCCATAGCCGCCCCCTTCCCGCAAAATCGCCGCACTTTCACAGATAAGGATATTATACCGCATTGCGCGGCATTTGGCAAATTTATTTGCAGTAAATGAATGTATCGGCCGCCCCGCGCCTCCGCACACGCCCCGGGCGGATATGGAATCCGCCCCTACCGTAGGGGTCGGCGTCCCCGACGACCCGTGGACGTTCATCGTGCCGCCAACATCCCGGAGTGGTCAAGAATGCGCTCTACAAACCGCCCGTTTACCACGGTCTTGACCCCTCCGTGCCCGTCCCCGGCGCTGCGGGCCTAAATATACTGCCCACGTAGGGGCCGGGCATGCCCGGCCCTGCACTTATCCGTAAACACCCGCCCACGGAACACCCCCGGGCCGGACATGTCCGGCCCCTACCGATGCGCAACCCGGTGCGCTGCGCACAAACAAAAATCCCCCGCGCATACGCTGCACGAGGGACCGGAAAATTCCTGCTGATTTACTCCGCCACGGCGGCCTTCAGGGCGTCCACGCGGTCGGTGTTCTCCCACTTCACGCCCAGGTCCTCGCGGCCCATGTGGCCGTAGGCGGCCAGCTGGCGGTAGATGGGCTTGCGCAGGTCAAGGTCGCGGATGATAGCGGCGGGCGTCAGGTCAAAGACCTTCTCGACAGCCTGCACGATCTTCTCGTCGGCAACGGTGCCGGTGCCGAAGGTGTCCACCATGATGGAGACGGGCTTTGCCACGCCGATGGCATAGGCCAGCTCGACCTCGCACTTGGTAGCCAGGCCCGCGGCAACGACGTTTTTGGCGACCCAGCGGGCGGCATACGCGGCGGAACGGTCCACCTTGCTGGGGTCCTTGCCGCTGAATGCACCGCCGCCGTGGCGGGCATAGCCGCCGTAGGTGTCCACGATGATCTTGCGGCCCGTCAGGCCGGAGTCGCCCTGCGGGCCGCCCACAACAAAGCGGCCCGTGGGGTTGATGTAGTACTTCGTGTTCTCGTCCAGCAGCTCGGCGGGAATGACCTTCTCAATGACCTCGCGGCGGATGTCCTCATGCAGCTGCTCCTGGCTGATGTCGGGGCTGTGCTGGCTGGAAATGACCACCGCGTCGATGCGCACGGGCTTGCCGTCGTTGTACTCGACGGTGACCTGGCTCTTGCCGTCCGGGCGCAGGTAGTCCAGCGTGCCGTTCTTGCGCACCTCGGTCAAGCGCTTGGCCAGCTTGTGGGCCAGGCTGATGGGCAGCGGCATCAGCTCGGGCGTCTCGTTGCAGGCGTAGCCGAACATCATGCCCTGGTCGCCCGCACCGGCCACGTCGTCGTTGGTGCCCAGCGCAATGTCGGGGCTCTGGCCGTCGATGTTGGTGATGACGCCGCAGGTGTCGCAGTCAAAGCCGTACTTGGCGCGGTCATAGCCGATGGAGCGGATGACCTCACGCGCCGTGCCGGGGATGTCAACATAGCAGTTGGTCGTGATCTCGCCCATGATGTGGACGAGGCCGGTGGAGCAGGTCGTCTCGCAGGCGACGCGGGCACCGGGGTCCTGCGCCAGGATGGCGTCGAGGATGGCATCGGAGATCTGGTCGCAGATTTTATCGGGATGCCCCTCGGTGACGGATTCGGACGTGAAAAGAACTTTGGACATTGGGGAAAGCCTCCTATAAAATATTCGGCAGAAACGCAACCGTGGAAACAAAAAGCGCGCAGCCGGAAAGACTGCGCGCGGTAACGCTTATCTTTCGGTTTCCCGCAGGACTTGGCACCTTGCGCATACACGCAGGTTGTCGGGCTTCATCGGGCCTGTTCCCTCAGCCGCTCTTGATAAGTTGCTATTCTGTTGTTGTGAAGTTAGTGTACCACAGGTTTTTGGCAAAGTCAACGATATTTCGTTGTGCAGTTCAGGCGGTTTGCACAAAAGCGGGGCAGATGCGGCAGCGTGTGTGGTTTTGGAGGAGAGCCTTCCCCCATCGGGGGAAGGTGGCCGAGGCCGGATGAGGGCAAAGTTCTCCTTGCCGCCCATAGACGAGTGGTTGCGTCAACCCGGCCCTCATCAGTCACCTTCGGTGACAGCTTCCCCCTGCGCGGGGGAAGCCTTTCTTACTTTCTCCCGTGCAGCACGCCGGACAGCGGCTTGTAAATCAGGAAGCAGAGCGCCGCATCCAGCAGACCTTTAAACAAGGTAAACGGGAAGTTGAAGGTGATCAGGCAGGTCAGCAGGCCGTCCACGCTGGGGTTGATGGCCTGGTACATACCGATGATGGCCTCGAGCGGCAGATGATACAAAACCACATAGGCCGGGTAGACGATGAAGTAGTTGTACGGCACGGACACAACGGCCATGATCAGTGCGCCCAGCCCTGCGCCGATGAGTGCGCTGCGGCGGGTCTTGCTGCGCTTGTACACAAAGCCGGCGACGCCCACAAACAACGCACCCATGACGAAATTGAACAGTTCACCCACCGCAGCAGTGCTGGTGCTGGGCAGCTTGATGAGGTTTTTGATCAGGCACACGGCGATGCCGGACACCGGCCCGTAGGCGTAGGCGGCCAGCAACGCGGGCAGCTCGGACACGTCCAGCTTGACGAAGGACGGCATGATGGGAATCGGAAACTCCATGTACATAAGTACGGCGGCGACAGCGCCGAGCATGGCGGTGCCAGTGAGCTTGCGGATGTTGGTAGTCTTGTTTTGCATGAGAAGATGCCTCCCGTAAAAATTTGTGAAAGTCAGCTCACGAACCCGGGAGGCTCTGCCCTGCCCTTGCGAAAGCAAAACGCCCTGCCGCAAAATATACGACAGGGCGCAAAAAAAGCAAAGCAAACAGCTTTCCGTTTCTTTCATCCGGACTTTAACCGTCGGCCCCGGAATTACACCGGGTCAGCAGCCGCATTTGCAGCTGGTCGCGGGCTTGCGGGCCATGCCGCTCACCGCCGGTGGGGAATCACACCCCGCCCTGAAACAGACTTTCCGGGAAGTATTATAGCATAGATTTTACAAAATGCAAGGGGGTGTGGTATAATTAAGAAAATTCTTGCCCATCAACGACAGCCCACCGCGGAGCACCGTAGGGGCCGGACATGTCCGGCCCTGCACCTACCCGTAAACGCCCGCTAACGGGACCACCCTTATTTCATCCCAACCGAGGTACCCACCATGGAAGAATTCACCCACGATTTTCTCTCGTTTCTGCCCGCGGCGCTGCTGGCGCTGGCGGCTGCCGGTGCACCCGAGGTGTACAAGCTCGCCGCCCGTCGTTTTCTGGATCGTGCAAAAAGTCACATGGCATCGTGGCTTTACATCCTGCTGGACAGCTTCCTTACGCCGGTGGCGGGCCTTTTTCGGGTACTGCTGGGCGCAGCTGCCGTCAAGTCGCTGCCGTTTGAGATGGTGCGCGACGCCGTTTTTTTGCAATACCTGAATCTGGCTGCCGACCTGCTGGTCATCTTCTATATCGCGCTCGGCTGCTGGCGTGCGGCCCCGGTCACCCGGCTTTTGCTGCGCAGCGCCCAGAACCATCTGGATTTAGAAACAAATCAGACGATGGGACACTTTTTTGAGAACATCTTTCATGCGCTGGTCGGCCTGTTTGCGGGTATCGCCATGCTGGACCGCCTCGGCGTGCCGGTCTCCGGCCTGCTGACCGGCGCGGGTGTCGCCGGACTGGCGGTCTCGCTGGCCGCGCAGTCCACACTGAACAGCCTGATTGCGGGCATCACGCTGGTGTTGGAGCGGCCCTTCGGCATCGGGGATTACATCGTGCTGGGCGACTGCGAGGGCACCGTTGAGGACATTTCCTTCCGTTCCACCCGCATCCGCAGCCCGGATAATGTCGCTATCACGATAGAAAATTCCAAAATCACAGCGGAGTACATCCAAAACTATGACCGCCGCCAGAGCCGCCTGTGGAAGTTTACGATTGGTCTGACCTACGACACCCCGCGCGAAAAAATCGAACAGCTGACCGCCGATCTGACCGCCATGCTGCAAGCCCAGCCCGATGTGCAGCCCGACGGCGTGACCATTGCGCTGGATAAATTCAACGACTACAGCATTGATCTGGCGTGCCGGGTGTACATCACCAAAGTCAATCTGCGGGAGTTCATGCAGGTAAAAAACACGCTGAATCTTCAAATTTTGGATTTGATGCAGGAGGAAGGCTGCGAGTTTGCCTTTCCGACGACGACGGTGGATTTGCCAGAGAGGAAGTGAGGCTGTGGGCGGCAACGACAGCAAAGGCTTCCCCATCGGGGGAAGCTGTCGCCGCAGGCGACTGATGAGGGCTGAGTTCCCGTGACTGCCCGTATGTGGGAAATCGCGCGGGCTTTCCCCTCATCCGACCTCGGGCGGGGCCTCGGCCACCTTCTCCCAAAAGTGAAGGCATTTAACGCACAAAAAATCCCCGCTCGGCCAACCCGGGCGGGGCATTTTCATTTCACATCGCTTCTCTCGCTGACGACCAGAATCTTATCCTCGCCGGTCTGCGTCGTCACCGTGAACTCAAAATTGTACGCGGTGTCCAACTCGTAGGAGATGTACCCGTCCCCCTCTGTCAGGATGTAATCCAGCTTGATCTGCGGCTTGACGCGGTCATAATCGACGTACACGTCGCCGATGTCCTCCAGATACACAAGGTCAATATCCTGCGCTGCAGCGCCGTAAAACGTTACAACGGGCTGACCGTCGGCCTTGACGGCGGGCAAAACCGACACATTGTGCACGTACAGTTCCTCCCGCGTTGCGGCGTAGTAGACGTCCGCGTCGGAGAGCAGCGCCGCGTTGGCAAGCTCTATATGTACGCCGCTGGCGGGCAGGTCGCGCTGCCAGACCGGCGTCAGGTCGGGCGCGGCGGCGCAGCCGGGCAGCAACATTGCCAGCGCAAGCGCCGCAAAACAGCGATACTTCATTGAAAAGTTCCTCTCATTGATAAGGGTCGTAGGGCGCGGCGGGCGGTTCCTCCCCCACCTCCAGCGTGCGCGGGCAGAGGCCGGTCTCGGCCTCAATAAAACCCATCACCATGCCCATGTGGCGGTATAAATGCCGATACTGCGACAAAATCAGCGTAAACCGCGTCCACTCGCAGTTGTCGGGCCGCTGCAGCAGATCCTCGTCATGGAGCGAGGTCAGATAGATGGACAGCTTGGCCTTGATTGTATAAAAATAGTCATCTATCGCCGGTCTGTCAAGACGCACTGCCGGGTAAATGCGCAGTTCCTGCAAGTGCGGCGTGTGGATGGGCGGCTCGACAAAGTCGGTGTCCCGCGGGTTGATGAACCACTGGTCCAGCTCGTGCAGGGTGTGGTAGACGTGCTGCCACAGCGGTGCGCCGCCGTAGCAGCGGTCCCACAGCGCGTCGGGGATGCAGTCCAGCAGGTTTTGCAGCTCCCACAGTGCGCGGACGGTCATCTCGGCAATGACCGCGTGGTAGGATGTTTCCCGCATGGCACATGCCCCCTTTCAGGGTCAGTATGCCCGCAGAAAGCACGTTTATTCGTTGTAATTTTCCGTCTCGCGGATGGTTTTGCGGGTCGTCAGCAGTTGCATGAACGGGTCGAGCAGTGCGCGTTCCTCCTGCGAGGGCGTGCGGCTGCGGGCCTGCATCAGCAGCCAGGCCAGCTCGCCGCTGACGGGGCGGCCATAGACCAGCGCGTTGTAGCCGTCCTTGCAGACGGCCAGCTTAGCCGACGTGATGTCCAGCGTCGTTGCGCCCGCGTAGTGGCGCAGCACATTTTGCAGCGCTGCCGGGCTGCCGAACACCGACTTGACCAGCTGCACATACGCGGCGATGTACCGCGGCGGCATGCTGTCCGCGGCGCGCAGTTCAATGCGGGATTTGAGACGTACATCGTAAAAGAAATTGGACAAAATCTGCGCGGTTTCCTGACGGCTGACGTGCCCGGCGTAAAGCTCCGGCGCAATCTTTCCGCCCGCAGCCCTGACGCGGCCCAGCCGCAGCGCAGTGATTTGGGGCTTGGTCAGCACGTTCTCCGCATAGCGGGCGTAACCGAAATCCGCGTCCATCAGATGCGGCGTGACGCCGCAGCGGTCACGGTCCACATCCTGCCAGAGCCGCGTGCGGATGCAATAGCTGCTGTTGCGGCTGGCCTGATAGACCGGGGCGTTGTCGCTGAGCAGCGCAAAGAACGGCGTCAGCAGGCTGGCCGCGCGCATTTTGCGGACAAAATCGGTCTCATCCTGATAGTCAATGGACACCTGCGTCGCCGCCGTGGCGCGCATCATCTGCACGCTGCAGGCCCCCTTTTCCCGCAGGTAGGCGTCCATGGCCTCGTCCCGGGTGCGGGGCACCAGGGGCAGGTCCTCGGCATGGCAGGTCGGGTGGCAGCCCGCCGTCCAGGCGCGCAGCCCGTGGGCAGCCAGCGCCAGCCCCAGCTGCAAATAGAAGCGGTTGTACAGATCCATGATGTCCTGCACGTCGCGCAGCGGGGCCAGGCTGATGCACAGCTGGCACGCGGGCCCCAGCGTGGCTGTCAGCGCCGGGCCGCTGTAGCCGAAATATTCGCCGTCGGTGATGATCGGCGCGTCTGTCTGCTGCTGCAAATCGCGCAGCGCGGCCTGCACATCGGCAAAGGCCGGGGGCTGGCCGTCGGACCGGGTGAGGAAATGCTCGACCTCCAATTGCAGCGTCAGCTTGCCGTCCGGCTCACAGTCCGCCGCAAAGTAGCCCGCCAGCGTTTTGATTTGTTCGTCCAATTTTGGCATAGCGTGTGGTGGTTCTCCCCTGTTGTGATTCTGGCACTATTATACCGCGATTTTGGGGCGGGCGCAATGCTGTTTTGACGCCGACCTGCGACAACGGCACGGTGCCCGGGCGGATATGGAATCCGCCCCTACGGTGTCGGGGCAGGGCCGACTTTACATATCCCGCGCCGCCGGGAAGCCGTACGCGCTGTCCGCGGCCTCCACGGCCCGGACAATGGCCTTAGCCATGACCCGCGCGCCGATCACGCCGACGGCGTCGAGGTCAGCGGGCACGTCACCCAGCGAGACCGCGTAGATGCTGTCGCCGTCCATCGAGGTGTGCACCGGGCGGATGGCGCGGGCGTAGCCGTCGTGCGCCATACCCGCGGCCTTGCACAGCCGTGCCTTGTCGAGCTTTGCATTGGTGAAAAGGATGCCAAGTGTCGTGTTGCCGACAAATTTTTCCTGCGGCGCGTCGAGCTGCTGCATCAACACCTGCTCGGAATCCAAAAACGTTTTGCCGTCGTCAGCCCGCAGCCCGGCGACCTTGCGGCCCGTCTCAAAATCGTAGACGTCGCCCACCGCGTTGACCGCGACGAGCGCGCCGACCTTCAGGTCGCCCACCTGCACGGCGTAGCTGCCGATGCCGGATTTCATGCAGTGGTCCATGCCCAGCAGCTTGCCGACAGTCGCACCGGTACCCGCGCCGTGGTTGCCGTCGCGGTAGTTGCCGGTCTCGGCGTTGACGCAGGCCGCGTAGGCCATGGCTGCATCGGGCCGAGCGCGGGCGTCGGCGACGGTCAAATCGAACAGGTCGGACTGGCAGACGAGGGGGACTTTCGTCACACCTACGTCAAAGCCGATGCCGCGTTCCTCGAGATACCGCATGACGCCGCCTGCGGCATCCAGTCCGAAGGCGCTGCCGCCCGCCAGCACAATGGCGTGGATGACCTGCGCCGCCGCCAGCGGCTTGAGCAGCTCGCTCTCCCGCGATGCCGGCCCGCCGCCGCGCACATCCAGCCCCGCCGGGGCGCCGTCCTTGCCCAGCAGCACCACCGTGCAGCCCGTGCCAGCCACCGTGTTTTCCGCCTGGCCGATTTGGAGGTTGTCAAAGGATGTAATGGGGATTTCTTTCATGGGAGTGTCCTTTCCGCGAATGCCGCTTCAACGTATTATAGACCATTGTACACCACCCGCGCCCCCCGCGCAACAAAAAATCCCGCCAGGCGTCAGGCCAAGGCGGGATGGCATGGTTAGGGGTTACTCAAACTCGGTAAGTTTTGATTTTTACTAAGCAAGTTTGCTTATTTGTTTTGCTTGTCAATGTACTTTTTTCTATTAGATTTATGGTGCATATGACATTCCAGATTTTTTTAGTATCAAAATAGTATCACGAATTTTCTTCTGACATGGAGCTGCCGCCAACCCCGAAATACTTATCAAAAAATTCTTTCAGCTTGTCAATAACAGTTTGCTTTTTCTGTGTACGGCCACCGCCGCCAAAGCGCGAAACCGGCGGCATTAGCTTATCTATGTCTGTACCAACTGTCTTGATTTCTCCGTCACGGAAAGCATTTGCCAAGTACTTACGCGTTTCGGGTTCTTTCAGCTTTTCCTCTTGAATGATTTGAGTCAATTCTTTTTCACGTTGTTCTGATACATAAGCATTCCATTCCGTCACAACATCGTTCACATCATTGACGTCTGCAATGAACGTCTCTATCAGTTGCTTTTTGCTGCGCAGTTCAGGACTGGCGTCTATTGCTTTTCGGATTGTGATAAGCACTTCCTTATACTGTACTTTTCTTGCTGTAAGCTCCGTGAAATTGTCCAAAATTCGGACAATTTCACGTTGAATTTCACGGGGAAGTATCGGAAACTGAAACTTCGAGAATTTTTTCATATCTACGGATGCAAAGTTTCCCTGCCGCAAACATTCTTTACAATACTCATCAAGCTTATAGCAGTAGTAATATAAAAATTTAGGCTCATAGAACTTCCGCCAACGATTTCTTTTGTTGACCTCCACGTTCATGGGACAGGTCCTCAGACACTTCCCACAATGAATGACCCGGTTTGGGTGTCGGCAGAGGCTTTTCGATTTCACAACACCTTAGCGCCATTGGCAGTCAATTTGAAAGTCGCATCCAACAGTTCAGCTGCACCACGGCACATCAGCATACGTCCCAGAAATATCTCAAAATACTCATACATAGAACAGATTCCCGTGTCCAGTTGAAGATTCAAAGAAATCACGCGCTTTTCGGCGTTGATTTTCAAAGTCTGATCCGTGACCGCGTAGTTCACCCGATCATGAATGTCAAAGGCTGCTTTCGGTTTTTGACGCACACGGCTGCGGCGCACATCGGTTTTGTCCGCAATGATAAGCGCGGCAGATATGGCATCCACTGCGCCGCCCGTGGATTCATCGTGGTTCGCTATCGCGGAAACGATCGTGATGCGGTCTTGCGCAGAAAGGTCACTGCAGCGTAAAATCTCATTGGCAAGCAAACTTCCGTATTCGGCATGATGAGTACGGTTGATGGCATTGCCGATGTCGTGCATATACCCTGCAATTTTTGCCAATTCAATGTCGTGAGCATCATAATTGAATTTTTTCAAAATATGCCCCGCCGTTTCCGCAACATGGGTACAATGCGCCTTTGAGTGGTCCGTGAATCCAAGCAATCCCAGATTCTTGTTGCCCTTATCCAACAAGGCGTTGACTTCTTCGTTTGCACGTATTTCTTTGTATGTCATAGCACTTCCATTCCAATCATTTCATGGTGATTCTGTGGGGGGATGCAAAATTCGGACTGTGATAGCGCAGCACCTGCGAAAAATTGTTTTTTTCTGCCAATACCCTGCATTGCGTCTCATTCAGATGCACCGGATAGCGCCAAAATTCCATTTTCTTTTCGGCCAGCAGTGCAGAGCTGAAACTTCCTGCATCCGGCGTGCCGGTCATTATGCCCATTGCGCCTTGTTCTAACAGTTCTTTCGCACGCTCCCCCACTGCGCCGCGTAGCTGTGGGTCGCTCAAAAACACCACGCCTTCGTTTTCCGCTGCGTCCGGCCGCACACTGCGGAGTATTCGCTGCGGCAACGGTTTATACCACTTTCCGTCAACAAGCGCTATCTCTGTCTGCTTGCAAAAATGAGCGTCTCCATACAACGGAACATAGGGTAGTCTGCGCCGTATCTGCAAAAGAAGATCAAGACCACGTCCATATTTCGGCACAGGCAAAAAGACGATTGGAGTTTTTTCCAGCAGATTTTCTACTGCCGCAGCTGCTGCGGTCACGCTGTCATTCCACAGGGTAGAGTCATGCCCATACGCGCAGTCCAGTACGGCAAGGTCCGCCACTTGATTGCGCAGAACGTCACAGGGATAAACCGCACTTTGCTCAGTATAATCGCCAGAGAAAAGAATCGCCTTATCATCCCAATCCAATTTCAGCCACACACTGCCCTCGCAGTGCCCGGAAAGTCCCCACGTTATGCCATTACATTTTTCATTGCGAGGGGCTACCTGCTCCAACGCCACTGCATTTTGTACAATAAACGGTAGCTGCTGCAATGTGGGTGTTGTGGAAATGATCGGTCCTGTATACCCCTGCCGAAGCAGCCACGGCAATGCTCCTGTATGGTCGGCATGACTATGCGTCAGAAATACCGCTTTTAGTTTACGAATTTGACTTTCTGTCAAGCGCGGCAGCGGGTCATCACTACCCGCCATCAGACCACAGTCCACAAGAATCGCGTCTCCCCCATTTTGCAGGAAAAAGCAGTTGCGACCGTGTTCTCCAACGCCTCCGGCAATATACAGTTCCATGGCTTATCCCCTTTTGCTGCTGCGGTCTATGGCTGCGTTCAGTGCCAGCAGTGCCGTTGTAGTAAACAGCACACACAGCACCGCCATAGCCATCCCTACCGAAACACTGCCCTGCTCAAACTCGCGCATGATATACGTAGACACCACCAGCGTGTTGGGCGGCGCAATCAGGCTGGCCGTGACTAGTTCACGGAAAGCAATTATAAAAGTCATCATCCAGCCGGTTGCAATACCGGGGCTGATAAGTGGCAGTGTGATATGCCGTAAGATATACAGTGGTTTGCCGCCAAATACACGCCCCGCAGCAATCAGGCTGTCGCTTATCTGTGTAAACGAGGATGTGACATATTGCACGGTGTACGGCAAGAAAAGCACAACATAGGCCAGCACCATAATGCCCATCGTATTATAAAGCGGCAGGACATGATAAATTTGATTCCAGAACAGCATGATGCCGATAACCAGCACGATACCCGGCAGCATTTCCGGCAAAAGGCCGATAGCCTCCACGACTTTGCGCAGGCGTGAACGTGAACCGCGCACGGCTAGCACCAGCAGCGTACCCAATACCGCGCATATTGTAGCAGACGTAACTGCCAAGAAGATGCTGTTTTTCAGTGCGCTGATGCCTTTTGTGTTCTCGGTAAACAGTTCAGCATAGTGCGCCAGCGTAAAGTTGCCCGGTGTCAGGCCGTACCCGCGCAGGTTGATCAGCGATGTCGAAATGACCGAAAAGTATGGGATGCCCACGGCCACAGCCAGCACCAGCACAATGTATCCCCACGCGGCGGCTGTCGCAGAATGGCTCAGCTTCTGTTCCACGCGGCGGCTGCCCTTGCCGCTGACAAGATTGTAGCTTTTACGCGTAGTGATGTAGTTCTGCAAGAACCACATACACAGACAGATGCCCACCAGTACGCTGGACAACGCTGCAGAACCACCGAAGTCGATGGGCGCAACGGTGGCATGGCGATGGATTTCTGTAGTAAACACTTCAAAACCGATACGTTTCCCCAGTGTCGCCGGTGTGCCGTATTCAGAAAGCGTTTTGACAAATACCAGCAACGCGCCGATGGCATAGTTACCGCTGAGCAGCGGCAGAAACACCTTGCGAAGCCGCGCACCAAAGCCTGCGCCAAACACCGCCCCTGCTTCTTCCAGACTGGACGGAATGTTGAGCATAGCATTTTTAAGGATCGTCAGCATAAACGGGAAAACGTGCAGGCTCATAACCATCACCAGCCCGGCCAGCGTGAAGAACACGTTCTCCGAACCCGCTGCGGCGGGAATCAGCTGCTGCAAAAGTCCCTTTTTCTGCATGAACAAGATCCAGCCCATAGAGGCAATATAGGGCGGCGTCATAAAAGGAATCATAAAGATAATGTCAAAGACACGGTACTTTGCAAACTTCGTGCGCGAGAACAAATACGCCAGCGGTGCTGCAATAACCGTGGACAGCAGCACAACCAACACGCCCAGCAATAAAGAGTTGGCAATCATCTGTGCATTTTCACTTTGGGAAAGCGTCTGCCATGTACGATAAAGGTCAAGGCGGCCATCATAGATGACCGCCTTGGCAAAAATCGAAACCACCGGGCAGACGATCAAGAATACCAGCAACAGGGCCAGTACAGCCAGCAGGAGTTCCCTGCGGGGGCGGATCGTCTTTTTCATATACTTTTACCCGTTATTGGCGCTGCACAGTTCATTGACCTTTGCCGAATCCTCGCTGGCTTCGGCCATCATCTTTTCCCAATCCGGCTTAATCTGGGGAATGTCCTCCAGATTGCTGCGGCTGTCGCACTTCACATCACTGCGGCCCGGCAGCAGATAAGCCTTGGCAACAAGCTCCTGTGCCTCATCGCTGAACAGGTAATCCACGAACGCCTTGGCGTTGTCCATATTCGGGGCAGTCTTGAGGATCATAGCTGGACGAGGGTTGACAACCGTACCGCCTGCCGGATAGTAGATGTCGATGGGCTCGCCCTTCGCCTTGGAAGAATAGGCATTGTAGTCTACACCGGCAACCAGTGCGCCGACCTCACCGGTAGTGACAGCCTCCAGAGCCGCTTTGTTGGCGCCGGGGACTTTCATGCCGTTGGCAGCCATTGCTTCAAAATCTGTCCAGCCGTTATTCGTAACATAACCGGCCACAAAGTCCTTGCAGGCGCCGGACTTTTCCGGGTCGGGAATGGCAAGCTGATCCTTGTATTCGGCATTGCCCAGCTCGCTCCAGTCGGCGTCCATCGTGGGGAAAACCGTCGTATTGTAGATGACACCGACAGCCGATGCGCTATAACCGAAGAGCTCATTGTCTGCATCGATCCAGCCATCCACGATTTTGTCTGCATTGGTAGGCGTATAGCTTTCCAGCTGCCCGTCAGCCTTCATAGAGAGACCGTCCGACCAGCTTGCCAGAATGACGACATCGGCTACCGGGTTTGCCTGCTCTGCTTCCAGACGGGCAAGAATCTCACCCGTTGTTCCCTGGAACTGTTCGACCTCAATTCCGGTCTTAGCGGTAAAGCCTTCTGCCAGTTTATCCGCCAGTCCTGCGGGGGAAGGCATATAGACAGTCACTTTTCCGCTGCCGGTAGTTTCAGCAGCAGATTCTGCCGGTGCAGCCTCAGAGGTAGCCGCAGACTCTGCTGCGGTGCTTTCAGAAGAAGCAGCAGCACCGGACGCTGCGCCGGTGCTGCCGCAAGCGGCAAGACTGACACAAAGTGCTGCGGCGGTAAGGGATGTCATCATTTTCTTACAATTCATAACTTTTCCTCGTTTCTTTCTCACAAATCATCTATATAATGCCGCACCTGCGGCGGAAAGCAAATTCATACGGTAACAATCGCCGCTTTGGGCAGATACAGCGAAAGGACCGAGCCTATAGCATTTTTTTGGTGGCTGATGTACGACCATTCTTTGCCCTTATATTCCAGCTGTTGCTGATAACTGCTGCCCAAAAACTGCACTGATTTAACAGTCGTATCAAATCGAACCGTATCATCCTGCGGCAAGGTATCTGCCTGTTCCGGGCGGAACATATGATGCTCATCGATCCAGTTGGAAGAACCGATGAATTTTGCCACAAACTCGGTAGCCGGTGCGGCATAGACATCCTCCGGCGCGCCATACTGTTCTACTTTTCCAGCATGGCAGACAGCGATTGCATCACTCATACTCATAGCCTCGATCTGGTCATGCGTGACGAAAATGCCTGTGATTCCAAGATTGGTAATCAGATTTCGCAACTCTATGCGCATTTCTTCCCGAAGCAGTGCATCCAGCGCAGAAAGCGGTTCATCGAACAGGATGCAGGATGGCTGAATGACAATGGCGCGTGCAAAGGCCACGCGTTGCTGCTGTCCGCCGGAAAGCTGGTGCGGGAACCTGTCGGCGAAGTCATCCAGACGAACCGCGTGCAGGGCATCACGAACCTTTTTATCCAAGCCGTCGGTACGATTGGCCGCGCGCAGACCAAACGCAACATTTTCGTATACATTCATGTGTGGCCAAAGCGCAAAGTCCTGAAAGACAAAACCCAAACCACGCTGTTCCGGGGGAATGTTGAGCTTCTTCTGTGCAGAGAACACGCAGCGTTCCCCAAACAATATTTCGCCGCTGTCGGGTGTTTCCAGTCCTGCAATCATGCGCAGCAGTGTAGTCTTTCCGCAGCCGGAGGGTCCCAGCAGCGTGGTAAGGCTGCCGCTATGGATAGTCAGGTCCGTTGGCTGTATCACAGTCTTTACGCCGAATGCTTTTGTTATGTTTTTTAAAACAATTTTCATTTCTTGCTCCTGTGTTGTAATCACTTTTATTAAAATACTCTCTTACCTGCGCAAAAACAACATAAGCGCCGTAAAGCCTCTGTAAAATTTATGTTTGTGGTGAAAAGTTTGTAGTCCTATTTTGATAAATAAAAAAAGCCATCACTACACTTTTTGTGTAACGTGAAGGCTTACATATGTTGTATAAATGGCAGGGCTTACCTATCGGTTTCAGAATTTCTCTGCAAATAGAACATTTCTTTCTGCGTTTCAATCTCCGCGCGCAGTTCTTCTTCCGTGGGCAAGTACAGCTTGTATTTGCTGGCAAAAAGCTGCTCATTGCCATGCAGGACGGAGTATTTAGCAATATCCTCGTCTGTATCGGAGCAAAGGACGATGCCGATGGTCGGGTTATCACCCTCGCCGCGCTTCAGTTCGTCATACATACGAATATACATATCCATCTGACCTACGTCCTGATGGGTAATTTTGCTGGTTTTCAGATCCACCAGCACAAAGCACTTAAGAATATAGTTGTAGAACACAAGGTCGATATAGTAGTCCTCTTTTTCTGTGTGGATATGCTGCTGGCGGGCTACAAAGGCATAGCCCTTGCCCAATTCCATGAGGAATTTCTGAATGTTCGTGATGATGCAGCTCTCCAGCTTGCTTTCGGTAAAATCCATGCTACCGGAAAGCCCCAAAAATTCCGTAATCATCGGGTTCTTGATGAACTCCAGCTTGTCCGCCTGATAACTGGCGGTCAGCTTTTCCATTTCCCGCTTGACCGGCTCCGGGTTCTGGGATTTCAGCAGCCGGTAATAATACTGGGAGGAAATGTTGCGCTGCAACGTGCGGACACTCCACGTTTGCTCTGCCGCTTCTTTCGTGTACCAGTCGCGGGCAGTTTTATCCTCGACCTGTAATAATACACGATAGTGCGTCCAAGATAGTAGCATACTAGATTTTGGACTCACTGAGTCCAAAATCTCAGGGTACAATTTGTAAAAGCGGCAATATTTATAAAGGCTGCCGAAATCAAAGCCCTTACCGTAGACAGCCGTCAATTCGTCTGCCAGATTCTTAATAATACCTTTGCCGTACTCAGAACGGTCTTCTCCCTTTAATTCTTCCTGTGCGATACGATACCCCAACAGCCAGTTGCGCTGCACCAGCGCCAGATTTACGGCTCTGTATGCAGCCTTTTGGGACACCTCAATAATCTGCTTTGCATCATTGAGCAAATCATTTGTAGGGGTGTATCCGTCCAGCAAATTCAGTTCTTGTTTCATAGCATCCTCCACATAAGAACGTCTGATTTTATAATACCTTATTCAAATCCAAACTGCAACAAAATTATTCGCAGACGAATTCAGCGGTTACAATTTCTTCGGCGCGGCTGCGGATATTGTTCATACGGCACACCCATTCAAGTTGATCCTGCCGTTTCAGTTCTTCGGTGATGCCCTCGGTTTGACGCATCTCTTCCTCGGTCAAAATCAGAGTATCGCGCACTTTGCTGTCAAATTCTACTAGGTAGCTGTGTAACCTGTTTTCATTCAGCAGACTTTGGTATAGTTGCAGGCGGTGCTGTTTGATAAATGCAAGGCGCATATTTGCCCAGCAACCTAAATCGTTATAAGTCATATTGCACTCCTTATCTTTCGTCACGTTCTTGTTCACAAGTTTGTTCTTTTACAGGGTCGATACCGTGTCGCCGTAAAAGGCTCATCAAGCCTTTTTGCTCACGCTTCAGCATAAGATTTTCACGGCGCACTTCCATGCTCTCGGATTTAACTTCGTCCAGTTCTCGCTTATGCCAAAATTCAATATTGCTAAGTTCGTCTACCAACCCGGAAACTTTTCGCTTCAGTTCACTAACAACGCCCCCCAACTGTTTGATTTTGGCATTTGCAGCGTCCAGAAGTCCTTGTAGGCGATCATCTTGACGGCGGTAGACAACATACTGCTTGGCAGCGCTCAACAGATTTTCAAAGTCGCTGCGAGGCAGTGTCACCTTGTCGCTTAGTAATGCCTTTTTCACGCTGATGTTCTCGATTTTGTCAATGTCAATGACCTGTTTTTGCACCGATTGCAGCGTCTGCTCGATTTCGTCTACCTGCGTTTGCTTTTCCGCAATGGTAGTGTCCAATGCTCGAACCTCTTTGGCGCGCTCCTGCTTTTTATAGTCCAGAACGGATAGATGTTCCTCGTGCGTTCCAAGCTGCTCCCACTCAATACCGTGTTCCAACATAATCTCTGCCAGCACTTGTTTTTCACTCTGCGCCCACTGGTTCCACTCGGTAGCGCTGCGCGTACCGCCCTTGAAGCCAAGTTGCGAAAGCGCCTGTTTAAGCGACACGCGCGTATCCATGCCGCGTTTGCTGCCCGTGATATACGGCACGAAATCTATATGTATGTGGGGCGTTGCTTCGTCCATGTGCAGATGACTCCAGAACACGCGGAGCGTTGGGTTGCGTGCTTGAAATCTGTTCGCATATTCAATCAAGCACTGTTTAGCCGTTTCTGCCAGTTCCGTATGGATGCCTGTATCGTCCTTATTTCCAATCTGTAAGACAATTTCATGGAAAGGCTTTTCCTGTTTTGAGGAACAGATTTTCTCGTAGTAATCCTCAATCCTACGGTCATTTCGGGTCTGTTTAGCATTGAATCTTTCCTGCGCATCATCGAACAGTTCATGGTAGACATCTCGTATGTCCTCGCGGCAAAATTCTATATTCAGATGGCTGCGGTTGGGGTCTACGTTGGATGCGTAAAATTCACGGCTATTGTGATTGAGGGAACCCTTCCCCACCATTGCGCTGATTGTTCTTTTCAAATTCACTCCTTATCTCCGGCGCAAGCCGACCCGGTTCTGTTACTCTTGCCAAGAGTAACGCAAAAGCACTTTTGACACTTCGTATCAAAAGTGCCTTTGCGCCCTGCGGGGCTACCTGTTGGAAAAAGAATATTTGCTACCTCTTCCGTGTCGGTCGTGACGATGGTGACGGTATTTTTGCTGTCGGGCTTGCGCCCCAAAATACCGTCACGACCGTCACATATCGTCACGCTTTCGGCTGTTCCAATGTCAGGCAGACCGTGCGTCCATCGTGTGTGCGCTTACTCTCATAGCGGATTCCATAGTCATTATAAAGGCGGTCAGCGCTCACATTTAATTTTCGGGTCAGGACATTTGCTTGGATTTTCACGTCCGGCAGCAGAGCCAACAACTCCGTTGGTGTTCCACACCATGCAGAGCCAGCTGAAAGGAAAATCGTTGAAACAGCTTCCAACACTGGGTCTGGCGGTTGTTTCCAGAGTTGCGTTTCTGCACCTTGGAAATTCCACACGCACCGTTCCCGGTCAAATTCCAGCGTCAATTCCTGATCCGGCTGGTCGCGCCCGACAACATCGAGTGTGGCAATGTTGTCCGTCCGCCTCTTTTTCTGCATGATGAACGCGCCGTCCGCTGCGCCCAGCAGACCATTCGTGCCGGAGATCATATCGAAGCTATCCCCTGCTTCCATTTTCCGCGTATGGTGTACGACCAACAAGCAGATACCATGACTATCACTGAATTTTTTCAGCCTTGTCACAATCTCATAGTCGCTGGCATAACTGTAACACTCACCGCTTACCTCGCGGACTTTCTGCAAGGTGTCAATGATAATCAGCCTGACAGTGGGGTGAGCCTTGACAAATTCTTCAAGCTGTTCGTCCAAACCACCGACAACGGATTTTGCCTGTGTTGCAAAGTATAAATTGTCGGTTTCTTCTACACCGAACATTCTGGATAACCGCCGCTGCAATCGCGCATAATCGTCCTCCAATGCTAAATATAGAACGGTTCCTTGGTGGACTTCGTATTCCCACAGGGTCAACCCGGTTGCTACTGTGTACGCAAGCTGCGCCATAAAAAACGACTTTCCAATTTTGGGAGCGCCCACGAACAGGTAGGTTCCGCTGTACAGCAAATTGTCTACGATAGGTCTGCGCGGCGGGTAAACCGTATCATACAGTTCTGTCATTGATATGGTATGCAGATTGCAATTATTGCTAGAGTTTGTTATACTATTAGTGCTATTTTTTAGTAACGGCTGCACCGCATCTGCGCCAACAGATGTATCCGGTGTGGTCGTTTTCTTTGTTTCTGTCATTCGCTACCCTCTTTCATGCCATTCAGTGTGATTGCGATCACCTGCAATGTTTCCAGCATATCTGGCGTGACTTCCTGCGCCGATGTAAGGCGCTGCAACTCTGCATAAATGTCCGCCATCTGATTTTTCAGGGCTTTGTAAACTCTCGGATTTCCAACCACCCGGATTTCTCGGTCTGTCAGCCGACTAACGATATAGTCCTGCTTTGTCAGCCCGGAAAGACGTACTTTCATTTCCAGTTGATTGTTTTCCTCCGGCGAGACGCGAAACGCCACGGTTTTGCTGCGCCAGCGCCCTTGTCTGTCTAAAGTTTTTTCCATTACCGTTCCTCTCTTTCTATGTTCAATTTGGCCGCCATTTCCTGCTGCTTTGACGGGAATAGGTGCGCGTACTTGTAGGTAATATCAATGCTTTCATGCCCCACTCGGTCCGCAATGGCTACCGCAGAAAATCCCATCTCGATCAGCAGCGACACATGAGAATGCCGCAAATCGTGGATTCTGATACGCTTGACCCCGGCCTCTTTAGCGCCCCTGTCCATTTCATGGTGTAAATAATACTTCGTCACATCAAAAATTCGGTCAGTCGGCTTCACCTTGTAGATGGATTTCAGATAATCTCGGATTTCCTCTGTCAGAAAATCCGGCATCTGAACGACCCGAACGCTTTTTGGGGTCTTGGGGTCTGTAATCACATCTTTGCCGTTCAAACGCTGATAGGATTTTGTGATAGAGAGTAGCCCTTTGTCCAAATCGAAATCGGCAGGTGTCAGCGCCAGCAGTTCTCCCTCGCGGATACCGCACCAGTAGAGGACTTCAAACGCATAGTAAGATAACGGCTTGTCCATCATCACTTCTGCAAATTTGAGGTATTCCTCTTTTGTCCAGAACAGCATCTCTTGGTGCTTGGAAGAGCCCATATTGCCCGCAGTCGTTGCTGCATTTTTGTTCAGTCCATAGAATCGTACCGCGTGGTTCAGAATCGCACTGAATTGACTGTGCAGCGTTTTCAGGTACGTTGGAGAATACGGTTCTCCGTTTTTGCCGCGGTAGTTTAACAATTCATTCTGCCACGCGATGACATCCTGCGGTTTAATATCGCAAAGTCGTTTTTCTTTGAAGTACGGCAGTATCTTAGTGCGAATGATATGCTCTTTAGTAGACCATGTATTCTCACGCAGACGGTTCTGCTTGTCAACAATATAGATTTCTACAAAGGCTTCAAATGTCATGGTCAGGTCAGCAGCCTGCTGAAGAAGGAATGTGCGTTCCCACGCCAAGGCTTCTTTCTTTGTGGGAAAGCCGCGCTTTAATTTCTTTTTCTTGACGCCTTTCCAATCCTGATAGTAAAAGGCTGCATACCATGTACCCTTTTGGGCATCCTTATACGCAGGCATCGGCTTTCTCCTTTTCCGCACCGTAAATCTTTTCGTAATAGTACTGGCGGCTTACCCGTCCACCCACGGTGGTGTAGCCCTTAGCTTTCAGTTCCTCGTTCCACTGGTTGATCATCTTATAAGCCAACGCCTTAGAAACATCTAATTCTACGGCAAGTTCGTCTGCTCTGATAAAAATACTTTTATCCATTTTATGTTCCTCATTCAAATATTTATTTCAACTGGCTGAATGATTGACGCTTCACACCTATGTCGCCCCACATAGTCCTTTCCTATTTGAAGCTCGACCTTTTGCCAGTTAAGTCATTTTTTCTTTTTCAACTAAGCTTATATGTTTAATGCCTTCTCCATTATACTAAGCATATCTAGTTAAGTCAATTATCTAGGTTCATTTTTTCTAAACTTTTTTGTTAAATTTTTGTTGCGATTTTAATAGTTTAATGGTATAATACTCATGCAGTCGTTCGTGCAATGCTGCGCTTGTACACTCACAGTACGAAGGAGTTATTAACGTTGTCAATTGGTGATCGAATAAAGAAAGCGCGCGTCTTTCGCGGTATGACTCAAAAGGAGTTAGGTGTCGCTGTCGGATTTAATGAAAAGAATGCCGACATTCGGATTGCTCAATATGAAAGCAATACACGGAGGCCTAAGTCAGGTACTCTCAATAAAATCGCAGAAGTCTTAGATGTAGGCTTTTTTACGCTTTACGAGCCCTATCCGCACAATGCAGAAAATATAATGTATTCTCTTCTCGACCAAGGAAATAATCCGACGCGAGTCCAATTAGAAGAGGTGCTTATCACCGATGGCCTACAGCGCTCTCAAAAACGTATAGCTGTTGTCTACAATTACGATCACATGGATGAGTACCTCCGGGAATGGAAACTTCGCAGGGAGCAGGTATTAAATCACACCATTACAGTAGAAGAATATACCGAATGGGTGGTCAATTGGCCTGACACCTCTGATGTCTTTGTAGACGAACCAAACTACAGGGATTGGAAGAAAACAGAAGAATAAAAATAGAACGCCCTCTGAAAAACTTACCGTTTTTCAGAGGGCGTTCTGCGTCTCTCAGTGCGAATAATCTTCAGTTAGTATCAAAGCAGTATCAAACAACTATCAATGTTTCAAATTTTATCGTTACTGCAATGATTATCAACGATTTCAAATTATTCAAACTCAATCGTTGCCGGCGGTTTTGTGGTGTAGTCGAACATAACGCGGTTGATGTTCTTGACCTCGTTCACGATGCGGTTGGCGGCGGTGGTGATGGTCTCCGTCGGCAGGATCGTGACCTCGGCGGTCATGAAATCCGTCGTGGTGACGGCGCGCAGGGCGATGGCGTAGTCGTAGGTGCGCTCGTCGCCCATGACGCCGACACTGCGCATGTTGGTCAGCGCGGCAAAGTACTGGCTCGGGCGCTGGGCCATGGGCAGCTTGTCGATCTCCTCACGCCAGATGGCGTCGGCATCCTGCACGATGGCGACCTTCTCGGGGGTCACATCGCCGATGATGCGGATGGCCAGGCCCGGGCCGGGGAACGGCTGGCGGGCGACAAGGTACTCCGGCAGGCCCAGCTCACGGCCAGCCTGACGGACCTCGTCCTTGAACAGGTCGCGCAGCGGCTCGACGATTTCCTTAAAGTCAACGTAGTCGGGCAGACCGCCGACGTTGTGGTGGCTCTTGATCGTGGCCGATTCGCCGCCGAGGCCAGACTCGACCACGTCGGGGTAAATCGTGCCCTGTGCCAAAAAGTCCACAGCACCGATCTTTTTGGCCTCATCCTCAAAGACGCGAATGAACTCCTCGCCGATGATCTTGCGTTTGCGCTCGGGGGCGTCCTGACCGGCCAGCTTTTTGTAGAAGCGGTCACGGGCATCGACGCAGACAAAGTTGATGTCGAACTGGCCACCCTCGCCAAAGACCTCGCAAACCTGCTCGCGCTCATTCTTGCGCAGCAGACCGTGGTCCACGAACACGCAGGTCAGCTGCTTGCCGATGGCCTTGGCCAGCATGGCCGCGCAGACGCTGGAATCCACGCCGCCGGACAGGGCGCAGAGCACCTTGCCGTCGCCGATCTTTTCGCGCAGGGCCTTGACGGAGTTTTCCACGAAGGAGTCCATCTTCCAGTCACCGGCGCAGCGGCAGACATTATAGACGAAGTTATGCAGAATTTTCGTGCCGTTCTCGGTGTGCAGGACCTCGGGGTGGAACTGCACGGCGTAGAGGCCGCGTGCCTTATCCTGCGCGGCAGCCACCGGGCAGTTGGGCGTGTGGGCCACGATCTCAAAGCCGGGGGCGGCCTGCTCGATGTAGTCGTTATGGCTCATCCAGCAGACATTCTGCGCGGGCAGCGTGTCAAACAGCGGGCTGGCGGTGTCCAAGTCGACCAGCGTCTTGCCGTACTCGCGCTCGGGTGCCTTGCAGACCTTGCCGCCCAGCATGTGCATCATCAGCTGGCTGCCGTAGCAGATGCCGAGGATGGGCACGCCCCAGTTATAAATATCGGGGTCGATCGTGGGCGAATCCGGCAGGTAGGCGCTGTTGGGGCCGCCGGTAAAGATGATGCCCTTGGGGTTTTTGGCCTTGATTTTGGCAAGGTCGGTGCGGTACGAATAAATCTCGCAATATACGTTGCATTCGCGGACGCGGCGGGCGATCAGCTGATTATACTGGCCGCCGAAATCCAGAACGATGACAGTTTCCTGCTGCATGAGGAGACTCCCTTCTCTATTTATAGTCCTATTGGGTTATTATAGCACGTTTTGGCGGGTTTGAACAGATGGGGAGGGAAAATAAATTATTTTTGCGTTTGTGTGGCGTACAGCGTGACGCAGGGGCACCTTGTATATGTGCCCGGGCCGTGTGCGGCTGCGTTAGGTTCGCGGGCGGATTGGGAATCATCCACTACGGGGCGGCAGGAACGTGCACGGCGGCATGAGGGCATGCCGCCGTGCGTCCCCGCATAAATGATACACGTAGGGCGGGGTGCCCCCACCCCGCCGCAAGTTCACACCAGCTCCACCTTATACTTTGTCAGCCAATAGTTCAGCTGCAAAAACCACGCGATAGTCTGGGGCGTGGTCATCAGCTGACCGTACCACGGGATGGGATTATCCGCGCCGGAAGCCAGCAGCGTTTCCAGTGCGTCCGCCCGAATGATGCGCAAAAGCGGCGCGGCGGGGTCGTTCAGGACGGTGCGCAGCTCCGCCGAGACGGCAGCCAGGTAGCTGGGGTTCCATGTTTTGGGGTACGGGCTTTTGCGCCGCCACAGAACCTCGTCGGGCAGCACGCCGCGCATGGCCTCGCGCAGGAGGCCCTTTTCCTGCCCGTGATAGTCCTTGAACTCCCATGGGACCGAGTAGAGATACTCCGCAATGCGGTAATCGCAGAACGGCACGCGGACCTCGAGGCCGCTGTACATGCTCATGCGGTCCTTGCGGTCCAGCAGCGTCTGCATGAACCATTTGAAATTCAGGTTCATCATCTGGCGCATCCGCTGTTCTGCGGCGGGCAGGCCGGGGCGGACGGAGGTCTGTGCCAGCGTGGCGCGATAGCGTTCATCCACGAACGCTGCCGGGTCGATGCCGCCCAGCACACCGGGCTTGATGAACGACGCGCGGTAGGCCGTGGACTGCGCCCATGGGAAGCCGTACCGCTCGCGCACCGTGGGGTCGCGGTACCACGGGTAACCGCCGAAAATTTCGTCCGCGCACTCCCCCGACAGCGCCACCGTGGCGTGGGGCTTGATATGCCGGCAGAACACGAGCAGCGACGCATCCACGTCCGCCATGCCGGGCAGGTCGCGGGCGTCCACCGCGGCGTACAGCGCGGGCACAAGCTCCGGCGTGTCCAACGTGACCCAGTGGTGCCTGGCATGGAGAAAGTCGTTCATTTTGCGGATGTAGGGTGCATCCGCGCCGGGCTGAAATTTTGTCGCATGGAAGTACTTTTTGTTATCCCGGTAGCCCACCGAGAACGTTTGCAGCTGGTTGCCCTGCGCCGTAAAATGCGCATCGGCAATGGCCGAAATCAGGCTGGAATCCAACCCGCCGGACAAAAACGTTGCCACGGGCACGTCGGACACGAGCTGCCGCTCGATAGCATCGGTGACGAGGTCGCGCACCCTGCGGGCCGTGGCGGCGAAGTCGTCGGGGTGGTCGTGGTCCTCAAGCCGCCAGTAGCTGTGCAGGGTCAGGCGGGCGGTTTGGGTCTCATAGACAGCGTACTGGCCGGGCAGCAGCTCCCGCACATTTTGAAATACGCCGCAGCCCGGCGTGCGCCCGGGGCCAAGCAGCAGCACCTCGGCCAGGCCGTTGGCATCGACGCGGGGCGGCACAGCGGGATGCGCCAGCAGGGTCTTCAGCTCACTGCCAAATATCAGCGAGTCCTCCACCTGCGTGTAGAACAGCGGCTTGACGCCGCAGCGGTCACGCGCCAAAAACAGCGTACCTGCGTTCTGCTGCCAGACAGCAAACGCAAAAATACCGTTGCACCTGGGCACGCAGTTTGCGCCCCACTCGGCAAAAGCGTGGAGCAGTACCTCGGTGTCGGAGTGCCCGTTGAAGCTGTGCCCGCAGGCGGCCAGTGCGGCGCGCAGCTCGGGCGTGTTGTAGAGCTCGCCGTTATAAACCAGCACGTAGGTTTCACCCTGCCAGTCCAGCTGCATGGGCTGCAGGCCGTTTTCGAGATCCACAACCGCCAGCCGCGCGTGGATGAGCGCCGCCGCGCCGCAGATGTACATACCGCGCTGGTCCGGCCCGCGCCGCGCCAGCGTTTGCTGCATGGCGCAGTAGGCCGCGTACCGCCGCTGGATGGTCCGGGGGTCGCGCCCGACCTGCCCCGCAATTCCGCACATAAAAACGCCCCCTTTGCATGATTCACAAATGAATATGCAGGTGGGGGCGGGGGTATGATTTTTTTGGTTTCGGGAAAGGGCTTTGGCCGTTTGCGGTCTGTTTCTTACTTTCCCGCAATCGCGTCTGCAATGTGACCGGCAACGGCATCCTTGCTCTGGAGGGGCAGCTCGGTGACGCCTTGGGCGGTGATGATGGTCACAACGTTAGTGTCCACGCCGAAGCCTGCGCCGGGCACCTTCAGGTTGTTGGCCACAATCATGTCCATGTTCTTCTTGTGCAGCTTGGCCGTGCTGTTCTCAATCAAGTCGCGGGTCTCCATCGAGAAGCCGCAGACAAACAGCTTTTCCGGCTTATGCGCACCGACCCAGGCTAAAATATCGTCGGTGCGTTCCAGGGCAATACTCATCTCGCCGTCGTGCTTTTTGACCTTGTCCGCGGCGACAGTGGCCGGGCGGTAGTCGGCCACGGCGGCAGCCATGACGAGGGCGTCAGCGTCCATGGCGTTTGCCTTGACGGCCTCAAACAGGTCGGCGGCAGTGGTGAACGGAACGGTCTTTACAAACGGCACGGGCGGCAGCGTGCAGCCGCTGGACGCCAGCAGCGTGACGTCTGCGCCGCGCAGCATACAGGCGCGGGCCACGGCGTAGCCCATCTTGCCGGTGGAGTGGTTCGTCAGATAGCGCACGGGGTCCATCGGCTCCTGCGTGGCACCGGCGGAGACGACGACCTTTTTGCCTTTAAGGTCTTTCGCGCAGGCCAGCTCCCGCAGGACGTAGTCGACCAGCACACCCTCATCGGGCAGACGGCCCGAGCCGACGTCGCCGCAGGCCAGCATACCGGAGCCGGACGGGATGACCGTGAAGCCGTAGTGTTCCAGCGTTTTGAGGTTATCCTGGGTGATGGGGTTTTCGAGCATGTGGGTGTTCATGGCGGGCGCGACGAGCTTGGGGCAGGTCGCGGCCAGCGTGACAGTGGTCAGCATGTCGTCGGCCTGACCGTGGGCCAGCTTGGCGATGACGTTGGCCGTGGCCGGGGCGATGAGCATCAAATCTGCCGCGTTGGCAAGGCTGATATGGGCCACGTCGTACTGGAAGTTGCGGTCAAACGTATCGACCTGGCAGCGGCGGCGGGTCAGCGTCTCAAACACCAGCGGCGAGATAAACTCGGTGGCGTTTTTCGTCATAAGAACGTGTACATCCGCGCCCAGCTTGACGAGTGCATGCGCCACGTTGGGCATTTTGTAGGCGGCAATGCCCCCGGTGATGCCGAGGACGACGGTTTTGTTGGAAAGCAGCATAAAAAATCAACACCTTATTAGTAGAGTGGAGTTTTCGCCTTTGGCGAAAACAAAATTACGCTGTAGTCATTATAGCAGATTGACGCTTTCTATGCAAATGCGTATAATATTTTTGAGCGGCGCAAAGCGCCGCGATCCACCTTATTTTTTAACTATTATCTCTTATCTTTTATCTATAAAAAGGACTTCACTATGGTTTTAGCAGTTGACATCGGCAACTCCAACATCTGCATTGGCGGGCTGGACGGGGCGGACCACCGCACCATTGCGTTCACGACCCGCATGGTCACCCGACCCCGCTGCACCGAGGACGAGTACGCCGCCGAGATGAAATTTCTGCTGCGGCGCCTGCCTGTGGACCCCACCGCCTGTGAGGGCGTTATTGTGTGCAGCGTCGTGCCGCGGCTGACCGGCGTGCTGGCCGCCGCCTGCAAGCGGCTGACCGGGCGCGAAGCGCTGGTCGTGAATTACACGCTGGACACCGGGCTGACCTTCGCCGTGGACGAGCCCGCCAAGGTAGGCCGGGACCGCATCGCTGATGCCGCTGCGGCAGCGGAGCACTATCCCCTGCCCTGCATGACCGTGGATCTGGGTACGGCGACGACATACAACGTTATATCGGACAAAAAGGTGTTTCTGGGCGGGTTCATCGTGCCCGGCGTGCAGACGAGCCTGCGGGCCATCAGCGCGGGCACGGCGCAGCTGCCGCCCATCGCGCCCGAGCCGCCGGAGCATCTGATTGGCGCGAACACCGTCGCCGCGCTGAACAACGGGGCCATGTTCGGCACCGCCGCCATGCTGGACGGGTTAGCGGACCGCGTTGAGGCCGAGCTGGGCCAGCCGCTGACCGTGGTCGCCACCGGCGGGTTAGCGCCGTACATTATGCCCTGCTGCAAGCGGAAGATCATCTATGACGCTGATTTGCTGTTCAAGGGGCTGGCACTGATCTGGGAGAGGAACGGGAAATGAGGCTGCGGTTCAGGGGAGGGATTTATTCCTCCCCTGAGGTCTGCGGTTGCGGAGGGTGCCCGGGCGGATATGGAATCCGCCCCTACGGGCTGTGGGATGCCTTTATACATCCCATGGGCGCTTGCTGCGACGGAAACGGCCACGAGTCGTCGGGGACGCCGACCTCTGCGGCGTTGCTGCCTGCCTATCCACTGGTTTGTAGGGGCCGCACATGTGCGGCCCGCGGCTGTACGGAGGCGCTCATTTGCGGGCGGCCGCCGGGCCGGGCATGCCCGGCCCCTACTGCGCGACGATACAAAAAGCCGCAGCTATGCGTTTTCTGCACAGCTGCGGCTTTATTTACACTCTTTTATGCGCTCACATATCCGGCGTCACGGGCACGGCACCGTAGTTGCGGATGTTCAGGACGTGGCAGCTGCCTTCGCCGAAGCAGCCGTCGATGGCGGCCTTGTAGGCGTCCAGCAGGTCAACGGGCACAAACGCCTGAATGGTGCCGGCAAAGCCGCCGCCCTGCAGACGCCACGCGCCGCGGCCATTCAGTACGCGCTGGCTCAGGGCCAGGGCCACAGGCACGCCCTGCTCCTTCGGGCTCTTGATGCTGTAGGCGTTCTGGTTGAACTCAAAGCTGGAGTGACCGCCCTCGATGATCAGGCGCAGGAACGTTTCAAAATCGTCCTCGCGCACGGCGTCGCAGAGCTGGGCGGCGCGACGGCAGTCGTTGTAGAAGTGCATCGCGCGCACGACGGCGCGGTCCCCCACGGCCTTGCGCAGCTTGGGCAGAGCCTTGTAGAACTCGTCCTCATCGACCTCGCGCAGGACCTTTTTGCCGAACTGCTCGGCCACGCTCTCCATCTCGCGGCGGATGGCGGCATAGTCGTCGGTCAGGTCGGCGTGGCTGCCCTTCGTATCGCTGATACACATGACAAAGCCGTGCTTCGCCAGGTCAATGGCGGTCTGGCCGACCACCGGGTGGGCCGGGTCCTTGAAGTCGATGGTGATAACGCCGCCGACGGCGCAGGCGGTCTGGTCCATCAGGCCGCAGGGCTTGCCGAAGAAGACGTTTTCAGCAAACTGGCCGATCTGGGCGATCTTGACCTGGTTGAACTTCTCCATGTCATTGTTGTTGTACTCGCCGCGCAGGATAGCACCGATGCAGACCTCAAAGGCTGCGGAGCTGGATAGACCGGAGCCGCGCAGCACGTTGCTGGTGGTGTAGCAGTCAAAGCCGCCCACCTTGCCGCCCGCATCCACGATGCCCTTGGCGACGCCGCGGATCAGGGACGCGGAGTGCTCGGCCTCGCGCGGCTGCGGGACGAGGTTGGTGACATCGACATCGTCAATTTTGTCAAAGCCCAGGGACTTGACGCGGATGACATTTTCCTCATTCGGGGAGACGACGGCCACCATATCCAGGTTGACAGAGCCTGCCAGCACCACGCCGTTGTTGTGGTCGGTGTGGTTGCCGCCAATCTCGGTGCGGCCCGGGGCGGAATAGAGGCGCACCGTGCGGTTGGTGCCGTATTTCTTTTCAAATTCGTCGATCAGGTCGGTATAGCGCTTGCGCTGCTCCTGCACGGCGTCTGCGCCGTACAGCTTGGCAAAGGCGGCGTCGTATTCGCCCTGTGCGATCTGCTGTTTGAGTTCTATGGTATTAGCCATGATTCCACTCACCTTTCCTGTCGGGCGGCTCTTTTCGTAGATATGCACAAATTGAGCCTTATGTTTTTAGGCAGACAGCCAAAGGAGCGGCTCTCTGCGGGTTTCTTGTTTTCAGTATAGCAAATCCTGCAAAAAAAGCAAACATTTTTTCCGCCTCTTTTATGGACTTTTGATGAATAGCTTGGTATAATGAAAATATCACACGAGCGAGGTGCCGCCATGACCATCAATGAGATGAAGCAATCCTACAAGCAGAGCTACACCGACAACGTCGAGCTCTCGATTTTTAACTGCGGGCATGAATACTGCCAGCCGGGCCATACCTGGGGCCCCGGCGTGCGCGACCACTACCTGATTCATCTGGTGGTGGCGGGCAAGGGTGTGTATCAGGTCAACGGGGCCTCGCACACGCTGCAGGAAGGCGATCTGTTCCTGGCCAAGCCGAACCAGCTCATCACCTACGCCGCCGACGAGACCGACCCGTGGGAGTACTACTGGGTCGGCTTCAACGGCGCGTGTGCCAACAAGCTGGTGCAGCAGACGCCGTTCTCCGACGCGCACCCCGTACACCACTGCAAGGACCCGCAGACCGTGCGGGAGGCGCTGTACAACATCTACCTCTCCCGCGGGCCGGAGCCGCAGTGCGAGGCCCTGATGACGGGCTATCTGTATATCTTTATGGCGCACCTGATGAAGGAGGCCCGCGAGGCGATGCCCAACGTGGGCTCGTCCAGCAGCCAGTACGTGCTGGCCGCCATCAAGTATATCCAGTTCAACTACTCACATGATATTTCGGTGGACGATATTGCCAAGGCCGTTGGCGTCAGCCGCAGCCACCTGTACCGCGTGTTCATGTCGAACGTCGGGCAGAGCCCCATTGACTACCTGACAAGCTACCGCATCAGCGAGGCGTGCAGCCTGCTGAAAAATTCCAGCCTATCGATTGCGGAAATCGCCGTATCTGTGGGCTTTTTTGACCAGTTCTATTTTTCCCGCGTGTTCAAAAAGGTCAAGGGCGTGCCGCCGAGCAAGTACCTGGCCACGCTGGAGAAGGAGGGTCCTGCCACACCGCAGGCCATCAACCCGTAACATTTCCCGCACTATTTATAAGGAGCAGACATGCCTTTTACGAAAAATCAGATCATTACTCTGGAGATCGAAGCGCTCTCCAATGACGGAAACGGCGTGGCCCACAAGGACGGTCAGGCCGTTTTTGTGCCACTGACCGCCCCCGGCGACGTGGCCGAGGTGCGCATTGTCAAGCCGATGAAAACCTATGCCTTTGGCCGCGTGGAAAAGCTGCTGACCGCCGGGCCGGGCCGCGTCAGGCAGGACTGCCCGGTGGCCGGCCCCTGCGGCGGCTGCGGGCTGCGGCATATCAGCTATGAGGCCGAGTGCGCCGCCAAGACCCAGTTTGTACGGGACGCCTTTGCGCGGCTGGGCAAGCTGGACGTACCGGTGCCGGACGTGCTGGGCGCACCCGACACGGACCGCTACCGCAACAAAGTCCAGCTGCCCGTGGGCACCGACGAGAACGGGCATATTGTGACCGGCTTTTTTGCCGGGCGCAGCCACCGCATTGTGGCCTGCACCGACTGCAAGCTGCAGCCCGCGTGGATGAACGAGCTGGCCGCCCGCGCCTGTGCGCTGCTGGAGGAGAACGGTATCACTGCCTACAACGAGGAGACCCACACGGGCCGCGTGCGCCATTTGTACATGCGTCAGGGCTGGCACAGCGGGCAGCGGCTTTTGTGCTTTGTGGTAAACGGCAACGGTCTGCCGAACGAGGCGGAAATTTGCGCCACACTGCAAAAAGAGTTTGCCTTAACGACAATTTTGGTCAACCGCAACAGTGAGCGGACGAACGTGATTTTAGGCCGCAGGACCCGCACCGTGCTGGGCCCCGGCGTCATTGAGGACACGCTGGCCGGTGTGCCGCTGCGGATGGGTGTGCATGAATTTTACCAGGTCAACACCCCCGCCGCCGAGGTGCTCTACGCCAAGGCGCGGGAGTACGCCGGGCTGAAGCCGGACGATTTTTTGCTGGACCTGTACTGCGGCATGGGCACGATTGGGCTTTCGATGCTGGCGGACTGCAAGCGCTTAGTCGGCGTTGAGGTCGTGCCGCAGGCTGTCGAGGGCGCGAAGGAGACCGCCGCGCGGCTGGGACTGGACGCGGACAGAGCGGACTTCCGCTGTCAGGATGCCGGTGCAGCCGCCGCCCAGCTCGCCGCCGAGGGTGCGCGTCCCGACGTGATCGTCGTAGACCCGCCCCGCAAGGGCTGCGACGAGGCGACCCTGACCGCCATTGCCGAGATGGCCCCGCGGACCGTGGTCATGGTCAGCTGCAACGCCGCAACAGCGGCAAGGGATGCCAAGTGGCTGACCGAGCACGGGTATAAAGCCGTGGAGGTCCAGCCGGTGGATCTGTTCCCGAGGACGAAGCACGTGGAGTGCGTGGTGAAACTAGTCTGGGAATGAGACAGCACCTAGGGGTTTTGTTTTCACCTTGTCGGCCACCTCGTACCGAGGAAATATGAGTGGTTGGAGAGGATTTGAATAATAAGGAGTTTCCTACATGAACCAGGAAATCAGCAGGCGCATATCCTTTCTGGGGTTTGTGATGACCTGCGGCATCGTTCTCTATCACTGCGGCCCTTCCCCGGCTGTTCCGTCCGTTGGGTTGGACCAGGTATGTTTTGATGCCATATCAAACTTCTTCACAAATACCGCGACACTTGCCATGTCCTATTTTTTTGCAGTGACTGGCTATTTGCTGTTTCTGAATTTATCGCTGCGCGGCTGGGCCTGTAAGGTCAAGCGCCGCACTTTTTCGCTGTTGGTTCCCTATCTGGTGTGGCAGTGTTTGACTTTTGCGGTCAATCTGCTGCACCATGAGGCCATGACCAAACGCGAATTTCTGAAAACGACCTTTCTTCTTGACCAATGGCCGCCGGATGGCGCACTGTGGTATCTCTATGCGGTCTTTCTGCTGGCATTGCTTGCCCCTGTTATTCTGCTTATTTACGAGCGTACAGGTCGTTGTCTTGGCTTTTGCCTTACGTTCGCGGCAATTTTGTTTTTCTACTGGCTGCAATCCGCAGATTTTGTCTCGGCTTTCTGCCAATATAGCTATGTCAATAATATTTTGCGCTATATGCCGTCCTATCTTTTGGGCGCTTACTTCGGATTTTATTGCGCACAGGCATCGGAGATAGATAATCTGCGCTTTTGGCTGCATTTGCTGCCGACGCCGTGTTTTCTGGCTTTTTCTCGCTCATAACGCTGCAAGTACTTCCGCTGTTCGCGCTGTTCTTATTGCCTATGCCGGAGTCCCTGTGTGACAGAAAAGTCTATCACTTGTCGTTCCTTGTGTACGCTCTGCATCAGCCATTGCTCAAGCACCTCTTGCATCCGATCCGCGATTTGATGTACGTGGTATACCCGGCTTCGCCTGCCACACTCATCAATGGACTGGGACGTGTGTTGTATCTGCTTGCTATTTTGTGCCTGGCCTGGTCGCTGCATACCATGCTTTCTCGGTTCTGCCCGAAAGCACTGGATGTGCTGACCGGCGGACGGAAGTAGTATTTGTTCAAACTCTATTCCCCGCTTGTTCACGATTTGCCCATATTTGTGTGCCATAATAGTACGATGAAAACAATGCGGCTTTGCCGCGAAAAGACTAACTATTAAAAGTCAAGCCCCAAAACAAAATTTTCGAGAGAAATTTTAAGGTGGTGAAAATTGGTATAGCAAACAAGAGCATCCGTTGTCGGATACTCGCTCCGTATAAAATCGCACGCTTAATAATCAGCTAAGAAGGCTTTCCCAGAACGCTGCATAGCAAAAATA
>SKEA01000374.1_pt1 | contig 45300 bp, 45 predicted proteins | sample 4826601 | NCBI WGS metagenome assembly SKEA01 (sample SAMN11008821, study PRJNA524170) | human gut metagenome | biome: Human fecal sample; material: Feces; isolation source: fecal sample from pouch patient p13, p53 | host: Homo sapiens | place: Israel: Tel-Aviv | collected 2016-07-06 | reverse complement strand
TCTAACTGATTAACACTAAAAACAAAGAGCCGTGGTTGGAGCCTTTCCGAAACCGTCTTGCGGTAGGAGGTTTAAACCAATCCACAGCACCTTGTCTATTGTAGCATTTTGTCCTTGGAGAGGGACTTTAATAACTACTACTTTATAATACGAGGAGCACTAGCAATGAACTTCGGGGAAAAACTAAAAGACCTCCGCACACAGAAGGGGTGGTCTCAGGAGGAACTTGCGAAACAGATGGGCGTAACCCGCCGTACTATTGGCGGTTATGAGGCCGGTACCACCTATCCCCGCACTCGCGATATGTATGCAAAGCTGGCCGAGCTGCTTGAGACGGACGTCAATTATCTGATGACCGAAAATGAGGAGTTCATGACCGAGGTAGGCTCCTTCTATGGGCGGCGCGGTCAGGCTCAGGCCAGCGAGATTCTCAGCCAGACTCGTGAGCTATTCGCTGGTGGTTCTCTTTCGGAGGAAGATCAGAAGGCGTTTGCCATTGAAATGCAACGGATCTTTATGGATTCCAAGAAGGTGGCACGTGAAAAGTTCACGCCGAAGAAATACCGGAAGAATGCCGAAGATAACGGCACCTGATCTTCTGCCAGAAAGTTGGTGAAAGAATGACACAACTTCAAACCTTTGACGATACTCAAAAACTGATTCAGAAATATGGTACCCGTGACCCTTTTGAATTGATCGATGCGCTGCCCAACACAAAGCTCTGGCCTGCCAGATCACTCGATGCGGATAGTCTGCGTGGCTTCGCTACGATCGTAAATCGTGTCCGATACATAGCAGTCAATCCTCATCTTCCCTACGAGGAGCAGCGTGTCATTGCCGGTCACGAACTGGGCCATATCTTTGAACACTCGAATCATCTGCGCTGTCAAGCCATGCAGGATTTCGACATTTATCAGGCCACCGGCAGACTGGAAAGAGAGGCCAATTTCTTCGCCGCCGATCTGTTACTGGATGATGAGGAAGTGCTGGATCTGATTCACTCCGGCAACACCGACTTTTTCAGCGTTGCCAAAGAACTCTGCATTCCAGCGCCTTTTTTTGCGTTTAAGATGTACAGCCTGATCCGCCGCGGTGAGCATCTCCAGCTGCCCGTTGATATCGACAACCGCTTTCTGCGGGCTAAGCACTAAGGATCGGAGGCGACCCACATGGCAATACCCAAGCGAATCAAGGTCGAGCGTGTCTATGTAAAGGTCGCCTCGGAGTTTGATTCAACCGGCTATATGCAGCCAACATCCATCACCTGGGCGGACGGCAGGACCTTCCCTATCGAAACCGTCCGGGACTTCCGGCCGGCAGGAGCCGCAGACAACGACTGCAATGGCGACTGTTTCACTGTCCTGATTCAAGGACAAGAGAAGCACCTGTTCTTTGAACACATCGACCCTCGCTTCACCGGACGGCTTGGCCGCTGGTATGTGGAGCGGACGGCACAGTAAGCTCATCCAACGAAAGGAGTTTATCAATAACCATCTTTGAGAAACTGAGTACACTCGCCGAGATTACCGACCAAGATGAAATGATTAAAGCCAGCAAGATAATTCCAGACGAGGAACTTCGTCTGGCTCTGGTGGTTCTTGCTCTGGCCTATAACAAGAACGAGCAATCTAACCGCGAGATTTTCCATCGGCAAACGCAGGAAATCGATTCTCTTAAGGGAAAAATCAAGGAACTTGAAAAAGCAAGCAAATAACATTGCGAAATCCACCACGGAAAGGGAATGACACAGCATGACGCAGCGCACGTATCTGGCAATAGACCTCAAGTCGTATTATGCCTCTGCAGAATGCGCCGCACGGCATCTCGATCCACTGACCACCAATCTGGTCGTGGCCGATGCCAGCCGCACGGAGAAAACCATCTGCTTGGCTGTGTCCCCATCCCTGAAGTCCTACGGCATTCCCGGTCGAGCTCGACTGTTCGAGGTCGTGCAGCGCGTCAAAGAGGTCAACAACGGTCGTTTGCGAGATGCCATCCGGAACAAGACCGCTGTGTACAAAGACGGTGTTCCCTCTCTTTCGGCTGCGTCCTACGATGCCACCGCCCTTGAAGCAGACCCCTCTCTTGAGGTATCCTATCTTGTAGCGCCGCCTCGGATGGCGTACTATGAGAAGATTTCACGGCAGATTTACGGCATCTATCTCAAGTACATTGCCCCAGAGGACATCGTGGTGTATTCCATCGATGAGGTGTTCATCGATGCCACCGCATACCTTACGCATTATAAAATGTCTGCCCACGACCTCGCCATGACCATGATTCGGGAGGTATTGTACACCACCGGCATCACCGCCACCGCCGGGATCGGCACCAATCTATATCTGGCAAAGCTGGCAATGGACATCACCGCCAAGCACGCTGCACCGGACAAGGACGGTGTCCGCATCGCAGAGCTTGACGAAGAATCCTTCCGGTATCTGCTCTGGGATCATAAGCCTCTCACGGACTTCTGGCAGACTGGCCCCGGAACCGTCCGCAGACTGGAAAAGCATGGCATCCATACGATGGGTGAGCTGGCAAGAGCCAGCATTCACTTTCCTGAGATACTATATAAGGAGTTCGGCATAGACGCTGAGATTCTCATCGACCACGCCTGGGGGCTGGAACCCTGCGGGATGAAGGAGATCAACGCCTATCGCCCGGAAACCAACAGCCTGTCCGAAGGTCAGGTTCTCTCCTGCCCTTATTCCTATGACAAGGCTCGAATCATCGTCCAGGAGATGACCGACAGTCTGGTATTCCAGCTCACGGACAAGGGACTTGTCACAGACAGCCTGACACTGGACATCGGCTATGACCGGGAAAACTGTGACAAAGGCGTCTATCACGGTCCTGTCCACATCGATCACTACGGTCGCACTGTCCCGAAGGGTGCCCACGGCAGTACACGACTGGACAACCCGACCAATCTCAGCAGCCAACTGATGGCCGCTACCACGGAACTGTTCGACCGAATTGCCAACAGAAATCTGACTGTGCGGAGAATAACAATCGCAGCAAACCGTGTGGTCAAGGATCAGGGCATCTTGCAAGTGGATCTGTTCACTGACACCAGCAAGCTGGAGCGGGAGAAATCGCTACAGGCGACCATGCTCGGTATCAAGAAGAAGTTCGGAAAAAACGCTGTTCTGAAGGGCACCAACTATCTGGAAGGAGCCACTATGCGAGAACGGAACGGTCAGATTGGCGGCCACAAAGCCAAATAATGCAACAAGGAGGATTCTATGGCAGACTTCAGGAATACCAAAGAAGGACGAAACGTCGCACAGAAGTATGCAGACATCCTCCATCTCAGCCGCCCAGAGCCACCCGTAAAGTATCCCCGGATGGCACTCTCAAACCGGGCAAAGATATTCAGCCCTTTTGCTGCGCTGCGTGGCTTCGATGATGAAATTTCCAGCGAGGGAGCCAGCAAACTTCTGGTGAAGAAAGTCGAGCTTTCCGATGAGGAGAAGAACACTCTCTCCGATAAGCTCCTGCAGGTCAAAAAAGGTATGAAGGTCGTAGTGCGGTACTTTATGAAGACCGCAGAAAGTACCGGAAAGTACATAAGTCTGACTGGCACAGTTGTTATGATCGACCCAGTTTATCGAGAACTGAAAGTCATGCAGGACAGTGATAGAAAAGCCATGGGCATTGAGAAAGAGTTGCCGGTCATCATTTCCTTCGGTGACATCATTGAACTGTCCGGCGAGGGCATCACCAATATCGAGGACTACCTTGGGATTGAAAAATATCCTGATGACATATAAATTTCCACATGACAAGGAAGTGCAAAACACAGTGAACTACTATTTCTGAGATGTCTGCCATTACTGCTTTGAGGCGGAATCGCTGCCCGAACGTTGCCCAGACTGCGGCAAAACGGACTATCAGAACAGACCTGCCATCCGCCCAGCAACCGAAAAAGAAGTACAGGATCTTCTCCGAGTCCGGGATGAGGAACGGGAATAAACCAATTGACTGCCTTCTGTGGTATCCACGGAGGGCAGTTTTATTCCCGCCACAAACTATCTCCCCGTGTCCTTATCACTTCTTCATCTTCTCCTTGACCTTTTCCGGCACATCAATTAAGCCAAATCGATAGAACAGCCCATAGATATACGACACACCCCGGATGTCCCCCAGCGCCTTGGGTCTGTCCACTACCTCTCCGATTTTACCGATATTGTGATACGCCAAGATTACGGAGCTCCAAGCAAGGCTCTTGCTGCCCTCTCTCCGGTCGATCCACAGCTCCTTGGTAAACTCATCTCCCCTGCCCTTCTTCAGCATATATGTAAAGGGAAAGCCGGATATCGTCTTGAACTTGTATCCCCGAAAAGCCACCACGCACTTCCAGAGTTTTTCCTCACATGGATTCTTCTTCAGCGCAACCACAGCTCGGTAGTGTCGCTGCCTCTCTGCACCGGCACTGATATTCGCCGCCTCAGCGTCTTCCGGGAAGTACACGCCTTTTTCATACGGCAGATAGGAGGTCACGGAGGGACGGGACAACTGCAAGGCAGCCATTGTGGAGGTGACGGCAGTGGAGTAGTTTTGTGTGCTTCTAAAAGAACGGAACGTCTGCTGAACGAGTTTTGCCGTGTCCGACTCATAGACTCCGGCTGTGATGAGCAGTTTCCGAACCTTAATAGGGTTGAGGGACAGTGCGTCTGCGGTGGCTTGCAGACTCATTTTCTCCGTATAGAGGTCAGCAGCCGCTTTCATCTGCTGTGCTAGGTTCTTGGCTGCACTGTACTCTGGCTTTGATGGCTTCCGCCCGCCGCCGGGCTTGCGTGTGTTACCCACAGACTTCACCTCGCTTTTATTTCCGTTACAAACTATATAACTGCCTTCAAAATATCCCGTGCAAACCTTCGGAGTTCAGTCCACACGGCACATTACTTTATTTCAGCTTTTCGAGAATCTCATCTGCCGTCACACCGGATGCCAGCAGCTTCTTCAGCACAGCTTCGGCCTCGACCTTCTTAGCAGTTTCAGCAGCTTTCGCCTCAGCGGCAGCCTTCTTGGCCTCCAGCTTCGCGATTTCTTTCTCGGCCTGCTTGATTTCTGCCTTCTGCGGCTTTAGACCTTCACGCAGGGACTTGATGTCGGTTTTCAGTTCTTCGATCTGGGCGACAGTCTTGGAAAGACCCTCTTCGAGCATCGCCTTGTCTTTCTGCAACTTTGCGATCTGTGCATCGAAGTCGGTAGATGCGGCAATGCGGTTCTTGCTGCCTTTGGTTCTGGGCATAAGATGATACCTCCGATAAGATTATGTAAGATTTAGGGTTAGTATAGCACTGTGTGATTTAGATGGCAATAATCTGCTCCGAAGGTCGTATCAAACCACAACTGGAATTTTCCAATCTGTTCCTTCGAAAAACTCTTTGTGGTTAAGCAGTACGTTATAGCCTTGATCAAAGTGAGGATTCGGAAAGAGGCTCTCTTGCGATAGTAATTCTCCGTTTCCGATCCAGTTAAAAACATCACACACTCGAATTCTTAAAATTCCGACAACATTGTTCGCCATATCCAAGCCATGTTCATTATCAGGCGACTTTCTTTTTATAGTCCATCCATGTTGAGCATGTGGACGTAGAAAAGTTGATGGGAGCGTACTTCTCAAATCAACTGAAATCGTATCATCACCAATACTGATGCCGTTATCAGATGCAGTTTCTGACTTTGAAGCAGCAATTAACAGAAGGTATTGATACATACTATCTTTTATTGTTTCTAAATACGCATCGAATTCAGACTCAGATAGTTCGATTCTTTTCTGAAGAAGTTCCCCCATATCCACAGAACGCTTCTCATATTTACAAAATGTGTTCCTCAAATAAGCTGTGTACTTATTTGCGCCAAACCATAGTGCCGTCCAATGGTTATCAACAACGTCGACATAATGCGTCGGAATTCCATAGTGCTGAAGAACCGATTCCAATCTCGTTCTTGAAATTGAACTACTGTCCAATTTCATAAAATGTGAAAAGTCCTTATCGTTTATTGCTCTGTCTATCACCAAATTCAGCAAATGATTCCGACTATCTCTCGCTCTTGTGGATTCAATTCCGTGATAGATACTAGGTTCTATCGTCTTATACAGTTTGCATTGTCCACGATATAGCACATTACCATATGATGCGTTAATGTACTTTGCATATCCTATCATCTGCGTTAGTGCATAAATTGAATTGACCTGATATATTGGAACTTTTCTTCCGCAGTTGAATTCAAAGTCTTCAATGTAAATAGCGTCCTGAATAACTTTATTCGGCTCGATTACTTTTAGGCTCATTTCATCACCTACATCTAAACCATCAAATCAGTGTGCGTTTTGCATCTTAGCCACAGCTCCCACGCTGTGTTGCCTGCCGCTCACCGCGTAGAGGTGTGCAAAGTTTCGAGCGGCAAAGCTGTGAGAGCTTTCCCACAGCCTTATACTATACTAAAAACTAGTGTTTTTCAAGGACATCAAGCAAATATACAACACCGCCGTCAAATAGTCATCTATGCTTAAATGCAGAGGTGATTAAAATGAAAACATTGCTCAAGAAATCTGCTATCCTTAAAACTATTTCCTCGAAAATCAGCACTTATCTGCATGAGATCGATGCTGACCCACAAGAGGATGATTCAGATTTTGACGATGAGGAATGGATGGCGTGTCCAACAAAACCATCTCTTGCCCACGTCATCCTTGATCTACTGCTCTCCCCTACATACCGATTGCCCAGAACAGTGAACGCAATTCGAATCTATAGAGACCGGAACTGTTTCCCAATTTGCCCTCGGTGCAAGATGGTCATCAAATATGAATATCAATCTTATTGCGGCAACTGTGGGCAATACCTCGATTGGTCAAGACTGGAAGATGCTGAGGAGATTTTTATAGGGTGGAGTGGCTTTGAGGACGATGATTAACCATTTCGTTACGCCACGTCATTATGATGTACGCCACCAGCACACCGATCCAACCGCCCATCGTATTACCGAACACATCATTAAACTCTGCAACGCCAAGTCCCGTAATATACTGGATCGTTTCGATTGCCACAGACATCACGAAGGGAATCAGCAACACCCATTTTTTCTGAAACCACGTATACAGTCCCGTTCCAAGTGGAATGAACAGCCAGATGTTATTGATGACCCCCACTCTCACAGATTGTTCTTTCAAGAACTTCCCTGCATAGGAAAAGAGGACAAAGTTCGTTCTTGCATCCCCTGACTCGCGAAACATCAGTGTTTCATAAAGGATGAAAGCCATATAAACAATCGTCAGTACTACGCTTAAACTCTTCGGAAGAACAATCATCAGCAAACAGACAACGCAGCCAAAAACAATCACCATGCATGGGAAGCCATTCAGAAGGTTGTCCACACACAGCATAATGTTGCCGTTTTTGTCAAGCAGAAGGTTCACATCTCCACTGCGCTTGATGCCGTACTGCCCTTTAGACAAAGCCTTTGGGTTGCCATTCGCATCAAAATACATATCCGTATCTGCTGTGCCGTCTCTATGATAGGTATGTTTGAGGATGGTATAGCCTGCATTGGTAGGGGCGGGGTTACCATCTAAGTCAAGATAAGTGATCTGGCTGATGTATCCTTGCTCGTTGTGCTGGTACAACTCGCCATATTGACCAAGCGAAGACCTCGCAGGATTCCCATCGGCGTCAGCATACTGCTCACCGACAACCGTTCCATTCTCATCACGCTGATATGTCACACCTGCACAGTCAGATGATATACATACCGCATGACCGCTTTTATCAAGAAAGGTCAGGCTGATGTTCTGGCCTTCAGCATTATACTCACGATGAACCCCATAGTATCCGCCGGAGCACTGTACCTGCTGTCCGTTCAAATCGTAGTAGAAATCATCGGAAGCCCTGCCACCAACCTGCGTTCTTACAATAATAGAATATCCGTCACTGAGTATTATCGGATTACCTTCGGCATCAAGATATGTGATTACCGTACTCGTTTCATCGTATTTATACGATAATCCGTAATAATCCCTATACCTTGCCACTGGGTCTCCGTTTGCATCAAGATAGCGTTCCTCTACAACTCGGCCACTATCATCACGCATTCTACACACGGTCGCATAACCCATATCAATGGCATCTGTGATTGCACCATCAGGATTCACATAGCTTGTGCTGGTCACGCTTCCATCTACGGTTTCTCGGATGCTCAACTCTGAGGCAGTGTATCCTGCATCGTGGTCAACATCCGCATCAGGCAACAACGCCAAGCTAGACAGAAGAACCACAGATGCAATCAGCAGGATTCCGCATCCTCGTTTCAGGTTTGCGCTCAAACTCCGTAGCCTCTGCTCTTGATAGTCTCCACAACCTGAGACACATACTTCTGGCAGGTATCGTGGTCAGGGGCTTCCACCATCACACGCACGACCGGTTCAGTGCCGGACTCACGGACAAGGATACGGCCAGTGTCGCCCAGTGCCTCGGCTACGTCCTTGACTGCTGCCTGCACTGCTTCATCATCCTGTACAGCTTTCTTGTCGGTCACGCAGACATTCTCCAGAACCTGCGGGTAGATCTTTAGGGGCTCCGCCAGCTTGCTCATGGGCTGCTTTTTGGCCAGCATGACTTCCATCATTTTCAGACTGGTCAGGATACCATCACCCGTGCTGGCATACTTGCTGAAGATAATATGACCACTCTGCTCACCGCCGATACGGCAGCCGTTCTTAGCCATGTACTCATAGACGTACTTGTCACCCACTGCAGTCTTGGCGTAGCCGATGCCCTTCTCATCAAAAGCCTTATACAGGCCAAAGTTGGACATGACCGTGGTAACGACGGTATTGGTCAGCAGTTTGCCACGCTCCTTCATGTAGCAGCCGTAGATGTACAGAATATGGTCGCCAGTGATGACGTTGCCCTTTTCATCTACGCACAGGCAACGATCAGCATCGCCGTCATAGGCAAACCCAACATCCAGACCCTTCTCCACTACAAACTTTTGCAAGCCCTCGATGTGGGTGGAGCCGGCATTGTTGTTGATGTTCAGACCGTTGGGCTGTGCATTGATGACGTAGGTGTCCGCTCCCAGAGCATCGAACACAGACTTGGCGATATTCCAGGAACTGCCGTTGGCACAGTCCAGACCAACCTTGACACCCTTGAAGGAATAGATGCCCAGAGAGATCAGATAGCCCATGTAGCGGTTGCGGCCTGCAACGTAGTCCACCGTGCAGCCAATGTGTTTCCGGTGAGCGAAGGGCAGCTCCGGCCAGTCCTTATCGAACACATGCAGTTTGCCATCGATGTAGTCCTCAACTAGCAACAGGATTTCTTCGGGCATCTTTTCGCCATAGCAGTCGATCAGCTTGATGCCGTTATCGTAGTAGGGATTATGGCTGGCAGAAATCATGATGCCACAGTCGAAGTCGTCCACGCGGGCAATGTAGGCCACAGAAGGAGTGGTCGTGACGTGCAGCAGGTAGGCTTCTGCACCGGAAGCGGTCAGACCTGCGACCAGGCTGTACTCGAACATATAAGAGCTGCGGCGGGTGTCCTTGCCGATTACAATGCGTGCAGGCTTGTTGTTGCCATTGCGCTCGCGCAGAGCGTTGTAATACCAGCCCAGAAAACGGCCAACCTTGTAGGCGTGGTCGGCAGTCAGATCAATACCAGCTTCACCACGGAAGCCATCGGTTCCAAAATACTTTCCCATTATAGTTTTTCCTCATCCAAAGAGTGAATTAACGAATACATGCTTTAGCCGGGCGAGAATCCCGTTGCCTGCTGCTCACCACGGAGAGGTAGCACACTTGAGCAGCACAGCCATGCTGGTGCATGACCGTTAGAAAAACATTGCTTATTTGTTCAAAATCGTTACATTGCCACTGCCAAACATTCTACTATCTCACATGAACTTTTATTTTGTCTTTAACTTTATCAGCTTACTGCGCATAACATAATAAAAAGCAGAAAAAGCAATAGTTCCCCCCGTTACTGCTAATGCTAGCATGATTTCATTTTTTATATGATCAGACAGTAAAAGAATAAAAAAGCCATGCCATAGGTAAATTAAATATGACAGTTTTCCAAGGAATTTTAATATTCTGGAATGCGTTATGCTCTTCTCGACAATTAGCATAAGCGCCGAAACGAACAACACAGCTGAGATTATCATCATAGACACACCAATGTATGTGCTCGGTATTTTCCAAAAGCCCATGTTGCCTTCAGAAACTACACGATACAGGTAGTCTGTTATCAAAAAGGAAAAGCACAAAACGATTTTTTTCAAACGGGTCCTTTTGATTTTACGCACCTGTTTTTCAGAGTCAACTACAAAAATCCCCAGTATAAAGCATGGTGTCGATACGTACCACCATGATCCCATATCCGTATAAGCTGCAAACAAAGCAAATACAATCCATACGAAGCAGTACGCTACATCCGCTATTTTATTCTTTTCAAACAAATAGAATAAAAGATATAGTGCAAGAATTTCTAATACATACCATAAGATAGTGTTACTTAACTTTATTCCTATACACTCGAATAGTAGCTCTGAAAATTCAGAACAGGAAAACGCCTTTAATATCGCATAGGACGACTCGGCAATCAAAAAAGGGGCATATATTTTCACTATCTTAGATACAAGGAATCCTTTTAGATAGTTTTTGTTTGTTTTAACTGCACGTTTTAAGCCATATCCGCTATAAAAAAAGAACAGTCCTACGAACAAATACCCCCCCCCGAAAGCAAAAAAGCCAAGTTTCCAATAAGGCAGGTGAATGGAATGACCAATCATGATATAGACTGCAGCGATTCCTTTAAGGACATTTGATACGTCCTTATCCAAAAAGGGTATTTCTTCATCCATCAGTACTTCCTCCACACCATCTTATTGACCACGTTTACATAGCCCTGAATGATGCGAACCACCTTCATGGAAACGGTCTCGTCCACATAATCGGAGCAGGGCTTACCCAGAACGCCCTTCTGCTTCATCTCGATGGCCATATCGGTGGCGTTGAGAAGTTCCCGGGTGGTAATGCCAGCCAGAATGAAGTCACCGGCTTCCAATGCCTCGGGGCGTTCCGTGCTGGTACGGATGCACACGGCGGCAATGGGATGACCAATGGACAGATAGAAGCTGCTCTCCTCCGGCAGAGTGCCGGAGTCGGAGACGATTGCCAAAGCGTTCATTTGCAGCTTGTTATAGTCGTTGAAGCCCAGCGGCTCATTGACCCGGACGCGAGGGTCAAGCTGGAAGCCACTCTTTTCCAGACGGTGCCTGCTGCGAGGATGGCAGGAGTACAAGATGGGCATATCATACTTTTCTGCCAGTGCGTTGATGGCCGTGAACAGGCTCAGGAAGTTCTTTTCAGAGTCGATGTTCTCCTCACGGTGGGCAGACAGCAGAATGTACTTGTCCTTCTCCAGTCCCAGTCGCTCCAGCACATCGCTTTTCTGAATCTTGTCCAGATTCATGTGCAGCACCTCTGCCATGGGAGAACCAGTCTGGTAGGTGCGCTCCTTGGGCAAACCGGTATCTGCCAGATACTTCCGAGCAAACTCGGAGTAGCACATATTCACGTCAGAGATTACGTCCACGATACGGCGGTTGGTCTCCTCGGGCAGGCACTCATCCTTGCAGCGGTTGCCTGCCTCCATATGAAACAGTGGGATGTGCAGCCGCTTTGCGCTGATGGCGGACAGACAGGAGTTGGTATCGCCCAGCACCAGATAGCCCTCCGGCTGCAATTCGCTGAGCAACTCATAGCTGCGTCCCATGATGTTTCCACAGGTAACGCCCAGATTCTCACCCACCACAGGCACCAGAATGTCGGGTCCGTATTCCCCAAAGGTGTTTTTCAGTTCAAAGTCTTCCCAGAAAACGGTGGAAAGGTTTCTGTCCCAGTTCTGATTGTAGTAGACCACGCAGCAGTCAAAGTATTCCCGGCAACGCTTGATAACCGCAGCCAGTCGGATGATTTCCGGACGGGTGCCGCAGCCAATCATGACCTTGGTACGCCCGTCGTTTTTCCATTTAAAATTGTGTTCCATAAAAATCTCCTAACGTCAACCAGTACCCACTCTTACACCGGCTCGAAGAAGGTGTCCGGATGGTTGGGGTTGAAGATCTCGTTGCAGGTCATCACCGTCACCAGATTTTCCGTCTCCGACAAGTTGATAATATTGTGGGTCCAGCCGGGAATCATGTGGACAGCCTCGATTTTATCCCCAGAAACTTCAAACTCTACCGTTTCCCCGGTGTTGATGTTCCGCTCTTGGATCAGGCCGTGGCCAGCGACCACGATAAAGAGTTCCCACTTGGAGTTGTGCCAGTGCTGGCCTTTGGTAATACCGGGCTTCGAGATATTGATGCTCACCTGTCCACAGTCAGTAGTGTGTACCAGCTCGGTAAAGGAACCTCGGTTGTCCACGTTCATCTTCAGGGCATACTTGAATTTGTCGGTGGGCAGATAGGTTAGGTACAGGGAATACAACTTCTTAGCAAAGGAACCGTCTGGCATCTTGGGCATCATGAGGGTACTCGGCTGTGCCTTGAACTCTTGCAGCAGATCCACGATTTCTCCCAATGTGACCTTGTGGGTCACGGGAACACAGCAGTAGCGACCGTCTGCTTTCAGAACAGCCTCTACGCCGTCAAACTCACAGTGCTGCTCCTTGCCTTCCAGCAGGTCGAACATTCCTTCTACCAAGTCGTCGATGTACAGCAGCTCCAACTCAGTGCTGCGGTCATTGACGGTGAAGGGCTCGTCATTGGCAACCGCCCAGCAGAAGGTGCTGACGGCACTGTTGTACTTGGGGCGGCTATGTCCCATCAGGTTCACGAAACGGTAGACGGCAACCTTTGCGCCGGTTTCCTGAGCATACTGGAAGAACAGCTCCTCGCCCGCCTTTTTGCTCCGACCATACTCGCTGTTGCCGAAACGACCAGCCATGGTGGCCTGAATTGAGGAGGACAGCATGATGGTTGCCTTGTTGTTGTGCTTTTTCAGGCAGTTCAGCAGATCAGATGCAAAGCCGAAGTTTCCCTTCATGAAGTCTTCCGGGTTTTCCGGGCGATTCACGCCTGCCAGATTGAACACGAAGTCCGCTTTCTGGCAGTACTCGTCCAGCTCCGCCGGGGTGGAATCCAGATCATACTCGTAGATTTCTTTAATATCCAATGCCGGGCGAGTCTTGTTCTTCCCATCCCGGATGTTTTTCAGGTTGTTGCACAGGGCGGTTCCTACCATGCCCTTGGCACCTGTGACTAGAATGTTCATTCTCTCACCTTTTTAATGTACTGCGGTGCAGTCCGGAATATCTGCGCCATCCAGCACGGTTGCATGATTGCAGATGGTGCAGTTGCTGCCGATGCGGGCAAAGTTCCCCACCGTTGCGCCGGTGCGAACAACACAGTTGGTGTAAATCAAAGCGTAGTCCCCTACCGCTGCATCACTGTGGACCTCTGTTCCGGCATTCAGCAAAACACCGTTACCAACGGATGCACCGTTCTTGATGCAAGCGTTTTGCAACACCACACAGCCGCAACCCAACTTGGCGTATGGACTGATATAGGCACTGGGAGCAATGATGTTGGGGAACCCATAGCCAAGTATTTTTGCTTTCTCATACACCTGCGCCCGGAACTGGTTGCTGCCGATGCCCACCACCAGCAGGTCATAGTTTTTCCGCAACTCTGGTAAATCGGAAAGACCTCCAACCACCGGAATGCCACAGATCTTAGTGTCCACGTCTTGTCCATCATCCACAAAAGCACAGTCGTATTGGAGCATCGCCTGTTCCGCCACCATGCGCCCGAAGCCACCGGCACCAACCAGCAACAGCTTTTTCTTAGACATTGGGGATGCCCTTCAGTGCATTCTGGACATATTCAGTGGTCAGAATCTTCTTCACAGTGCCCTCAACATCCAGACGCTCGGTGTTGTGGCTGGTGTAGGACTCGTCCGCCATGGTATGTACCTCGCCCTTGACCACGAACTTATCGTAGTTCAGGTCACGGTTATCCGCAGCAACACGGAAGTAGTGACCCATATCCTGACTGCGCAGACGCTCCTCACGAGTCATCAGGGTCTCAAACAGCTTCTCTCCGTGACGGGTGCCGATGATGTTCGTACCGGTATCGCCAAAGAGCTGCTGAACAGCCTTGGCAAGATCCCCGATGGTAGACGCATCCGCCTTCTGGATGAACAGGTCGCCGGGGTTGGCGTGCTGGAATGCGAACATAACCAGGTCCACAGCCTCGTCCAGATTCATCAGGAAGCGGGTCATGTTGGGGTCGGTGATGGTGATGGGGCTGCCGTTTTTAATCTGGTCGATGAACAGGGGGATGACAGAGCCACGGCTGCACATCACGTTGCCGTAACGGGTGCAGCAGATGGTGGTGCCGCCACGCTCCGCAGCCACACGGGCGTTGGCGTAGATGACGTGCTCCATCATCGCCTTGGAGATGCCCATGGCGTTGATGGGGTAGGCTGCCTTGTCAGTGGACAGGCAGACAACACGCTTGACCCCGGCATCAATAGCAGCATGCAGGACGTTGTCAGTACCGATGATGTTGGTCTGAACCGCCTGCATGGGGAAGAATTCGCAGGAAGGGACTTGCTTCAGAGCGGCGGCGTGGAAAATGTAGTCAACACCGGGCATAGCATCCTTCACCGACTGCGGATTGCGGACATCACCGATGTAGAACTTGACCTTTTTGGCGTTTTCCGGGTGCTTGGCCTGAAGCTCATGACGCATATCGTCCTGCTTCTTTTCATCACGGGAGAAGATACGAATCTCCTTCAAGTCAGAATCCAAAAAGTGCTTCAAAACGGTAGAGCCAAAAGAACCAGTACCACCAGTGATCATAAGGGTTGCGTTATCAAATGCAGACATTTTTATTTCCTCCATTATCTTGTTAAATCAAAGAACGTGTAACTTCCCATACTTTTTGTACAAAAGATCTGTGTTTTATTTCAGTTTTTCTGTTTTCTCCTTCGTAATAGATTCCCCTCTTTGAAAAATCAATATTAAAACCTTCTCGTTTCATGAATTCAACTACAGCATCGCCTCTCCATCTGTTATCCGCCAGGACGCCTCCTTCCGGATAGTCAAATACTCTGGTTGCTCCTTTCTTTATATGGTAAATTTCATCCTTGTAACGTCTTGACCTAATCGATCCCCATGTTTCAAATTGCCAAGGATTTTCGTGTTTACGTATAAACTTCATTAAATAATCTTTACGCCAAATTGCAGCTTGTAAGTTCATCCGAAATTCTGCTTTTCTATCCTTTAGATAGTAGCGCTCATAAGCCTCCCTCACACTATCCTCAGCATCCTTATAGGTCTCCATAAAATTAAAACACGCAATTTCCGGATGCTGTTTCATGATACTATGTACGCGATTTAGCTCGTCATCATCAACAAAATCACTCAAAATGAAATCGTCAAGAAGAAACACAACGTAATCATACGGATATTCCCGGAGAAAATCATAAAGTCTCTTAGCCCACGGTGTATTGATATCGCACACATGTGTAGGATAGACAATCTTAAAATCATCACTATTCGTTCTGACTGACTCAGTGTTGATGTAGACTTCTTTTTGATATTGAGGCCAGTATTTTTTTAAATTGCGCAGAAACATCGGTATCAATTCTGCATTTTTGTCACATCCAAGCACCATCAAAGCATAATCTGTTTTGTTCATTTTGCTTTTATCCTTTCCTTTAGTGCGTTTAGCATTCCCCAAAAATATCGATCTTTTGTCAGCATTAAAAGGCTGATATATATTACAGCTCCTAATAGAATCTGCAAAACCAACTTAATAAATTCATTCATAGTGGTCATGTTTATCGGTGCAATACACAAGGCCATAATAGCCGCCAAAACTATATACTTGAGCATTGATCCAATCTGCATTGAATATGATATTCCAAGATGCTTTTTGGTTGAGTGTGCATAAAGCGGTATATACGCCAGCAATGATATGCTTGTCCCTATTGCTATTGTTAATGGTGAAAATTTTAGCGTCACAAGAATAGCCAGCAGTGAGATGATATTCTGCGTTACAGTTATTTTTAATGTGATATCGCTTCTTCCACATGCCAGAAAAGCCGGTCTCTGAATTGTTAGAATCGGATAATGCAGAAATCCAAGAGCAAATATGCACATATACGGCACACAGGGCATCCATTTCTCAGTTAATATTAGTTTCGTAAATGTCGGCGACACAGCAGCAAAGCCAAGAAGCGCCGGTGCAATAATCAGACTATATAGCGCCGTGGATTTTATTATATAATTGTTGAATTTTGCTTTATTGTCTTGTTCTTTTGCTAAAGCTGGAAGCAGGACACTTGATGCCGTATATGTCACGCTTTCCTCAACATAACTTGTATATGTAAATGCCCGATCATAATAGGCCAAATCACTCGAAGTATAGAGCCCACCCATAATAAAACTTCTGATTGAATTGCAAGCCACATTTCCTATATCCTGCGTCAAAACACGTAAGCTATATGGAAGCGCACGTTTTATTTCACTAACATCAATTTTCAATCGAATTCTATACTCACTTTTCTTCAACAACTGTGCCAAGAAAACTGTTGTAAAGAATGGATTCACAACATTATAAGCAATTAATGCCTCGATATCCATGCCATTCATCATTAGAGCAAAACAAACGATTGCTGATAACGGCAGCACAATTAATGTTCTGAAAAACATTTCCTTAAATTGCATCTGTTTCGAGAGCAATCCCATCAACACGCTGTTAATTGCATTAAACAGCAACATTGTACCAGCAACCTTGAGATATATTCCTAGCTGCGGATATCCTAAAAAAGCCATCAGAGAATTGCCAAACAACCAGAACAGTCCGATACAGCCAATCGCAATCAGAATGCTAAAAGTTGCTACCGATGAAATCGTTTCTTCAGTCAAATCCTTTTTTTGAATAATATATGAAGAAAATCCACTTTGTGCAATCACACTGAAAATATTAATTACACTTAAGAGGATTGCCATTTCGCCGACGGCTTCCGGCTTGATCATTCTGGCAATTAATATTTGGATAACTAGTCCTATCCCCTGTGAAAGAAGTCTTTCCGAAAACTTCCAAGCAAATGAAGAAAGAAGCGTTCTTTTATCGTTCATTTATCTTCTCCTAAGAGCATTTTTTAATTGAAACGCTGCATAGCCAATCTTGCCAAGAATTAGCACAAGCCAATACGGACGATTGATTATATTGGCGCATTCTTTTATATTTTTCTTTTCCTTACACGCTATAGCAGCATAACCCAACAGATGCCCGCATCTCTCCTTGTATGGTAGTTCTTTATATTCAAGCAGTTCTTTCATCGTTAATTGAAATCCTTCAAAATTTTTTGAATACTTCCCTGTAGTTGCTGACAATCCATTGCCTTGGTAATCACAAACATAAAAAGGTTCATTTGTCCATCGAATTTTATAACCCTCATGTGCAATACGATACCATACAACACTTTCTGTCAAGAAGTTTTCGCCTTTAAAAGAAGGGAACGGAAATTTACGCAACACACTTGTATAATAAACTTCTGCCTTGTCTCCATTTATATTGTACTTTTCTCTTTCAAAAGCTGTACAATCCACATATGACGACAAAAAACTTGTTCCCACAAGCGTTCCTTCAGGTGTAACCCGAACTCCAGACACACCCGCATACTTTTCGTTTGCCGGAAGTTGCTTCACAATCCGCTTAATTGTTGCTATCGCATCCGGTTTGAGCCAGTCGTCTGAGTCAACAATAAAGAAAAGCTCACCTTGTGCTATCCGGACTCCGAAATTTATAGCCACATGCTTCCCTGCATTTTCTTGGCGCTGAATATTTACCGGAAAGCTTGCACTTTTTTTTAGCTGAGAAAGTAATTCAAGCGTATTGTCTGATGAACCGTCATCCACAACTATCCACTCAAAATCCTTATCTGTTTGGTTTTGTAACGACTCGAATGTACGAGCTATTGTATGTGCCCTATTGTAAGTTGGTGTAAATACCGTTATCATTTAAGTTCCCTCACTTTATAAAAATCGCTCTGGCAAGTTCATACCCCTGAAACAAAAGCATCCCTACACAATAAACCAAGCAACACCATTTGTAACAATACACGAATTTTTTTACTCTTATATCTTGACTACCCTCACAGTATTTTGCCATAAGTACAGGATACAACACACCCAATCCATACATCATTCTTGAATATATCAACCCTTGTGTAATCATTCCTAATGTTCCAATTGAATACAGGAAAATAAAATACAAATATCTATCCGCTTTTTTTCCATAACGAACCAACACCAACACAACAGCAATACTAAACACAATTAAAATGACCGAAACAATTCTTACCCTAATATCCAATCCAGACTGTTCTTTTGTATAAAACGAAAAGAGTCCTGAAGACGATGAGAGTATTGCGTTTTTGCTTTCCGAGAAGTTGCTCAAAAATTTTGTTAAAACAGGAAGGATGAAGATTGAAATGACTACACCTGCAATATGTGACGGAACAAAGCTTATCGCATAAATCGCAATTAAAAATCCACTTGCCGGATGAATTGTAACTGCTAAAATGACGATTGCAATATCAGCCACCCAGTTTTTTTTACTAACACATTCAAAATTCCAGATAGCATAATTAACCAATACTACAGCCAAAACATTTCTTATTCCAGATATCGCCATCACTATATTACTTAGTACTAAGAATAGGAAGAAGGAAAGTCCTTCACTTTGAGCTCCGATTTGATTTTTGTAATATGATATCACCTTCTCAAATATAAATAGTTCTGTCAAAATCGTTATAAATGGGAGTGTCCCATTCCATGGTGTCAAAGAGGTCACATAAAAAAGCGCCGTTGCTCCAAAATAGCTCGCGTAGCGACTTCTTTTCCACGCATAAGATGCACCCCATTCACGAATCCTATTTATTTCATCATAATGTTGATATAAATCCCACGCTCTCGGTGGAACCATTTGTGCAGCAAGAAGCGCAACTCCTATTATTCCTAAAATTATTATTATTCGATTTCTCGTAGCGTACTTATCGGTAACTACTTGATATGCTTTTATCGACAGATACATTATTCCTAGTGGAAGCCCTAAAGTAAGTCCTAGCATTCTTCCTCCCCATTATCATAATTAACTTTATGTTCTCCCGCTTATGATTCATATAGCATTTCATAGCCTTGTGTGCATTTTTCTGCACTCCATTGTTCTGCGATTTCTCTCGATTTTACTGAGAAAGTCTTTCTCAACAGCTTATTATCAATAAGCTGTTGCAAGGCCTCTTTCATCCTTACTTCATTGTCCACCTCAATCAGGAATCCATTAATTCCATCTTTTACAATATCTCTTGTTCCGCCTGCATCTGTCGCAACAACAGGAAGCCCACAAGCCATCGCTTCCAAAATAGACAACGGTAATCCTTCTGTTTTTGAAGCCGAGACATAAAGATCTGCCTGTCTCAAATAATCTTCCACGTTCTTCTTTGATCCCGGGGTAAAAATATAGCTATCCGCTTTGTTTTCTTTGATCGTATTTTGGATTTTTTCTCTATCTTCTCCATCGCCCAATAGTGTCAATTCTACCTTATATCCTGATTCATGGAGTGCTGACACCACGCGAATTGTCATCAACTGGTTTTTTATCCAATATAATGTCCCAACAGAAATAATCCGTATCACTTCATCGTCACGAGCTGTTTGATTAGGAACAAATCGCTTTATATCTACACCGTTATTTACAACGACGATTTTATTCTCAGATACTCTCATATCATCGACAATAGTCTGTTTTACTGTAGGGCATATCGCAATCGGTTTGAATCCGAAGAATGAAAAGCCCATCTTATAGATTTCTTTTTTTAGTTTGCTGTTTCCATATAATAGGTTGGCTTCATTATGTACAGTATATAATCTGATAGGGACATTACAAATTTTACAAGCCAGCATCATATGAAGAATCGATCCAGTTTGAGCGTGCACTACATCCGGTCTTTCCTTCTTTAGAAACCGAATCTGTTTACGCAGCATTGTTGGATAGTCTTTAGCAGCCAAATCAACAACTCGAATGCTCTCTTGTTCGAGTTGCTGCTTCAAAAAAGATTCGCTATTTAAACGCGTTATGGCGACAATAACCTCAAACCTTCTTTTATCCACTGCAAGAGCAAGATCAACAACAAATCGTTCTGCCCCGCCAGTTTCCATACTCGGCACACAAATCACAACTTTTTTCATGCTTATTATCGTCCTTCAAAATATTACTCAGTAATGTTAGCTCATTTCTTCTAATGGGAACCTATCACGCAATTTTTGTGCTGGTACCCCCCCCCAGATAGAATATCCATCCACATTTTTGGTCACTACTGCACCAGCCGCAATAACTGCACCTTCACCGATTGTTACTCCCTTTAAGATGGTAACATTGGCGCCTATCCAGTTATCACCTTCAAATACAACATCTTGATCATTTTCGGGCAATTTCTCGGTAACCTCGATCATAGGTTTTCCAGCAACATCAGTTCTATGATTACCTGTTATAACCGTAACCCGCGGTCCAAACATTACATTATCCCCAATTCGTACCTTGGCATTTGAACTCAGAAAAAGATTTTCTCCCCCCAGCGATACGTTATTGCCACAATAGACATTTTCCAGGTTTCCAGTTACGTCATGACCGACATGTACGTTCCTTCCGTGCTTTCCTAACATGCACTTTTTGATTGGTTCCTCTATCAGCTTATGTGCGCTCTTGAATACTACACGGACAACTATCCACACAATTTTATTCATATAACATCCTCACAAATGCAAAATAGTGTTTCAATTTCCTGGTTATACTCATAACCTCGCTTCGCCATATTGATACTCCATTCAAACTCAACTCTTCTCCGACTTTTGCATATTAATTAGCACACTTTACATTGCATTAACATCATAGACTGGAACAGCTAAGCCACCACAGTTTTCTATCATGTCTACCGCCGCACCAACATTTGTAGCAGCAATCATCAATCCATGCGCCATTACTTCTAGCATCACATTTGAAAACTTCTCTCCGTAAGGGATGAAAAACAAACGCATCTGCTTCGTTCAACTTCTTTTCGACATCGGCTGCGTCAAGTCCTCCAAGAATCTACACATTAGGTTTTTTGCATTTCATATCAAAATACTTCTCTTTAAAAAATAAGCTTGCAAACTGATAAAGCAGAATTAATAACCTGATCCATGTCGTAATACTTGTACTCACCCAGGCGTCCGCCGAAGATGACCTTCGGCTCGGCATCAGCCAGCTTCTTGTACTCGGCGTACAATGCGCCGTTTTTGGCGTCGTTGACGGGGTAATACGGCTCGTCACCGGGTTTCCACTCGGAGGAATACTCGCGGCTGATGATTGTTTTGGGCTGATCGTTGCCGTTCTCGTCCTTGCCGAACTCGAACCATTTGTGCTCGATGATGCGGGTCCATGGGGTCTCACGGTCCGTGTAGTTGACGGCAGCGTTGCCCTGAAAGCTTGGCTTATCGAACAACTCGCTTTCAAACCGGACGGAGCGGTACTCCAGCGTGCCGAGCTTGTAGCCAAAGTAAGCGTCGATGGGACCGGTGTAGACGATTTTGTTTGCCAGCGCGTCAAGCTCTGCTTTGTTGGCAAGATAATCCGTGTTCAGGCGAACCTCAATGCCGTCCAGCAGGTTGGCGATCATTTTTGTATAGCCACCGATAGGAATGCCCTGGTACAGCGCGTTAAAATAGTTATTGTCGAACGTCAGGCGCACCGGCAGGCGCTTGATAATGAACGCGGGCAAGTCCTTGCAGTCGCGGCCCCACTGCTTCTCGGTGTAGCCCTTGATGAGCTTTTCATAAATATCGCGGCCTACAAGGGAGATGGCCTGCTCCTCGAGGTTCTGCGGCTCGTGGGTGATCTCGCGGCGCTGCTCCTCGATCTTGGCGGCTGCCTCCTCCGGCGTCACGACACCCCACATTTTATTAAAGGTGTACATATTGAACGGCAGCGAGTAAAGCTCACCCTTATAGTTGGCAACGGGCGAGTTTGTAAAGCGGTTGAACTCGGCAAACTGGGTGATATAGCTCCAGACCTTTTTGTTGTTGGTGTGGAAGATATGCGCACCGTATTTGTGGACATGGATGCCCTCAATGCACTCGGTGTAGATGTTGCCCGCAATATTAGGGCGCTTGTCCACGACCAGCACGGATTTACCGTGGGCCTTGGCCTCATGCGCAAAGATGGCGCCGTACAGACCGGAGCCGACTACCAGATAATCATGTGTCATTTTGTTTATCCTTTCATTTCATCTTCTTTACGCCTCATAAGTTCATTATAAAGTCTATTAACAATGTCCATCTTATCCGGACTAAATTTTCTTGCAAACACGGCCGCCGATTTTTCTAAAAGCTTAAAATCGCGCTCTTCCATCCCCCATGTATAAGGAAAACCTCGCTGCCAATCAATTTCACGAGTCGTAGATTTGGCTAGTTTTTCCGAATAACCAGGCGTATGCATAATCATAGTTGCTACATAGCACTCATCAGACACATAACAATCCAGCCAATATTTAAGCATTTCATCTGCTGATTCAACTAATGTTTTAACAAAGTCGTTTGTCAAACTCCACCATGCATCGCCCGCGTAAACCTTCCATCCCTTATCTCTCACGATATCCGTGCCCGGATAACGTTTAAACCTTAACACTCTGGAAATGACTGCTTTCTTCACCTTGCTAATTACTTCATATTTGCTACGCCTATACTTTATGATAAACGGATATCTGTAGTGCATTCGCCAGTCCGCTTCACCATTAAATAAAAGAACAAATTCCTTTCCTTTTCTCTTACGAAAAAAATCATCCATTTCTTCAGGAGTCATAAGAGGCATATCAACACTTGAAATCAAATGATAATAGTCATATCCTCTATTAGATTTATAGGCTTCCTTTAAAAGAATCATTTCTGTTTGGGTCTGACTATGATGCCCCCAATAGACAGGAATTCTTTCGGTAAAGAAAACCCTAGATTTCTTACAAATATCTGCAAGATACCGACCATCATCCGCACTTTTTTTGTCAATGTGAATATAAAAATCAAATCGTTCGTCATCAAGGATTTGCATATACTTTTCAACTATGGACAAGTTCCCGTGTCCCATAACGAGAATCGCGTGTTTCATGTTAGAGTCTCCCTTTCCTCCACACCATCATATTGGCCACGCTGGTGTAGTTCTGAAATTTTTTTGGCGACCTTATCAGATATATTCTAAGCTTGTATCTTTTTAAATACAAAGCCAGCCAAGACATCTGTTTTTTTCTTATCAAAATTTACAGCATTATCGATTGCAATCTTTTCTCTTCCTCCTGTACCTAAAGTAGGAATTACAATCATCACCTTAGTCTCTTTTTCTCCTCCATTGTCTTGTAATCAATTAGACTTTGTCAAAATCTCCGTATAGATATCAACAATCTTACCCATAACTCTTTCCTTCGAATAACTTCTCTCCACCTTATTTATGTTCCACCCAGACATTTTCCGACGTATTTCTGCTGCACTAAAGAAGTCTAATGCCTCCGCTATCTTCTCAACATTTTTCACTGGAACAATAATCCCGCCTTTGTCTTCAATCATATCCCGATTTGCACCCACATCCGAAGCTATTACCGGCAATCCGCTGTACATTGCTTCCAAAAGTGCATTTGAAAAACCTTCGGTATAGCTTGGAAAAATGAAAGCATCTGCATCATCCATATACCTTTTCACATCATCGTGTTTCTTTTTTCCAACCATGCTAACGTTTGGAGGTAACTTTAGTTGGCTGAATTCGATTCCAATCGGTCCGACTAAAGTAAAATGTAAATCCGGGAATCTTCTTGCAGCCTCTACTATTTCAAAGCAGCCCTTTGTCTTTTGTATATGCCCAACAAATAAAACCTCCCGCATTCTTTCGTTTATTGCCCTGTGTACTGTTTTATTCTTATCGATTTCTATGAAGTTAGGCATTAATATGGGCGTGATGGATGTCTTATTCTCTACATAGTCACTTGTAGACCGATTAAGAACAAAAACCGTTGCCGACATTTTCACCATACGTTTAAAAACACTTTCGGCAATTGAGTCGTGCAACTGATCTGCGACATTGCAATGACAATGAAGGACACACGGAATATGGCTCGCCCTTGCAAAAATCATACAAAGATAGTCACGATATATTCCAAAACGTCCACAAGATGTGTTAATATGTAAAATATCCGGCTTAAATGAGGATATTGTATGCTTTAGTTTTTTTATGATACTAATTGTCCTTATAATTTCATCTTTTAATCTTGTTGTTGACGTTATTTTCTCCTTCCTTTTTCCGACAACAGCATTATCAATAATCTCAAACTGAATTGCATTATTCAGAAAAAAGCTCTCGGCTTCTTTTGTCCATGTTGCAATTCCACCTTCTGGAGGCGGTAACGGAGAAATCAGCGCAATTTTCATTTCTAATCTCCCAATAGTCTGACTGTCTTAAAATAAAATCATCTGTCTGCACTAACTACAGTAATAATTAGCGTCGCACAAGTGTTCATCAATTTTTCAGAGCATCGCAATGAGCTGTAACACTCTTATCCTTTGTGAAGAAATTACCCCACAGCAAGGCATTCTCGCATCTACAGCCGCCCATTCTAGTATCAAATATCAGTTTTTCCAATTTTTCAGGACGACTTGTTCCCGCATTCTCTATTCCATACTTTCTAACCAGCTTTGCAAACGCCGACTCATCATCAACACAAGTGATAATTGGTTTCCCAGCAATCAGGCAGTCAGCCGTTTTACTCGGAAGTGCTGCATAGATGAGCCCTTTTTGAAGAGGTATCACATTGACATCAGCCGCAGCATAGAGATCTGCCACTTCTTCAGGCAGTTGCATCCCCACGAATGTCACATTGTTCAAGTCCTTTTCTTTTGCAAATGTCTTAAGCTGTACCTCGTTTACACCGCCACCAACGATATAAAAGCTGATATCCGCATCATCTTTCATCAAAGCTGCGGTTTCCAAAATAAGCTCCACATTTTGCATCTTGCCCAGATTACCCGCATACACCACACGGAACTCCCCGGGCTTCTTCGGATATTTTTTTAAGAACACATTATCCTGCTCACTGTGGGCTTTCAGCTCCTCATGCCCCCAGTTGTAAATCACCTGCACCTTATCCTCCGAGATGCCATACCGAGTAACGATAGTAGATTTCATATCGTCGGAAATCGTACTAAGCGCTGTTGCATTTTTGTAAGCATATTTTTGCAGTGCATGAGCCACCTTATAAATCATGCTGCTTTCTGAAAGAATTCCAGCAAAGTAGGCATTTTCCGGGAAGATATCCTGTTCATTGTAAAGTAGCGGGCACTTCAAAATGTGCTTCGCATAAAACACTGTGAAGAATGCCGTGTTGCATGACTGGAGGAAAACCTTGTCCGGTTTATTCTCTTTCATCCATTTGCAGGCCTGTTTGTAATAAGACAAATCCGCCAGATAGCGAGCCTTCAAGTCAGCCTTTGCCTTTTTCTCAAACTTGATATTATGTACTTGAAGTTGTTTTCCCAAATACTTATCAAACTGCTGCGGATACCGAGGGGTATCCAAATACTGCTTCTGAATCAAGCTCACCTCATGGCCTCGTTCCAAAAAGCCAAGTATAATATCTCGCATGATATGATAGTCCGAGTATTGTGTATCAAAACTACCAATCGATACTACAGCAATCTTCATAAAGTATTTTTCCTCTCCGCATATCAAAGATTACAGCCCAGACTCATCTCAAAGAGTCTGAGCCGTTTATTCCTTATAAAGCTCTACTAATCGTCCTCAGCAGTGTGAATCAAACTGGCGCTATGTCTCATACTTCCGCTATGTCTCTTGTACCGCCACAATGTCTTGTGCCGCTGCATTGATTCTTCACTACGCTCTAAATTGCACCATTTTTGACGTTACGGTAGCTCCCATCTTTAACTCGCTACGGTAGCTTCCTTGCTTTTGCCGGATTACCCCACACGAATGAGTATCTCCGTAAGCATGAGATTCTCACATCCGCCTTGTTATCTCCAAAACCGGGATGAAATCGCAGATGATGTTATCCTCACTAAGCACCGAAACCGCTGTGTGAAAGTCACCGCAGTGTCGGTAATGCCATCACGGTGCAATCAGACATAAACCCACGAGCTACCGCCGCATCCATAAAAGTGCTTTTTGGGGCATAAAAGCCTTATTTCACACTCGTTTTACCCTTGCTCACGCTTGAATTCTTGGCATTTCGCACTACTAAATGCAGAATTTCAGCTTCATACAGGACAATTTGCCAACGTTTTAGCTTGACGCTACTGTAAGAGCCGCATTTATGCCCGATTCCGCTCTGGAATTTCTTCCATTTTTAGCAGCTTAAAATGTGCAAAATCATCGGTATTTAGCGATTTTCTCCACTCATAGCAGTGGTTTGACCCTCGGAAATTCCCTCAGTACTTTCAGGCATAAACAGGATTTTTACAGTGGCAAACATAATCTTGAAATCCTCTACAATGCTCGGATGCGCTATGTACATCAAATCCATAGTCAGTTTGTCGTAAGGAGTAGTATTGTACTTGCCATAAACCTGTGCATACCCAGTCAATCCAGCCTTGGCCTGCAGGCGCAGGGAGAATTCCGGCATTTCCTCGCAGTATTGAGCAGCAATCTCTGGACGTTCCGGACGGGGGCCGACGATGCTCAAGTCACCCTTCAAGATATTTATAAGCTGCGGCAATTCATCAACGCGGCAAGCACGAATGATTTTGCCAACGGGCGTGATGCGATCATCGTTTTCGCCGCTTGAAAGACGGGCGACGCCGTCCTTTTCAGCATCGACTCGCATGCTTCTGAATTTGAGAATACCGAATTCTTTGCCATCCTTCGTTAAACGAATTTGCTTGTAAAATACTGGACCGTGATCCGTTGCTTTGATGGCAATAGCCGTCACAAGGAAGATCGGACTCAGAATCACAAGCGCAATAGCAGAAATAACAATATCCAGCAGTCGTTTTACAAACAGATACTCCGGCTGAGGATTATACCGGCCAACACGAAGCATCGGCAGGTGGAACATATGCATGTGATGTGCGCCGGACATGATGGTGTCACCGATGCGCGGGACAACAAATACAGTAATGTTGTTTTCTACACAGTATTTCAGAATAATATTCCGATCATGGCTGTGTATGCCGCTCAAAAACACTGTGTTGATGCCGTCCAGCATGGAAAGATTCTCGATGCACTCCCCCGCCATAGCTGTGGAAACCACTTTGTACTTGGCATCAAGACCGTACTTACCAATCAGCCGCTCCATACCGCGTCTGGTATCATAAATAACAGCTGTGGCTTGCGGCGGGAAGGTTTTAAAGTAGGCGTGGTGAGCGTTATAAGCCCAAATTGAGGCCATAATCACCTGTCCCACAAGAGCTGCCACGCCAGGAAGAATGTTGGGCAGGTGCTTGGACAAAAGCCAGATCACGACATACATGATAAAATCGCTGACCGCAGCCGCCAAAAATTGCTCGTAGATAATTTCGGAGATACTCTGCATCGACATCAGAAAGGCGTCATAAACGCGTCCAAAGATGATGAACAGCACAAAGAACAGTGCCACGACCAGGTAATCTCCCATTGCATAATACGGCGATGCAACGCGCTTAGCATAGTATAGATACCAGCACATTGCAAATGGTATCGTCACAAGCACAGCATCTAACAGCTTTGTCATCCTCAAAATCAAGTCATGCCTAAACCTTGTCATGTTCTTACTCCTCGTTCTTCTTTGCACATATATTATTTTCAATACTGCAATTGAAATCAGGGAAAGCAGTTTTGAGCAGCAAAAGGCATTCCCACAAATTACTCATGGAAAATCCTTAGCACAATTCAGCAGTCTACCAACGCAATATTTTTCCAATATATGTATTGATATAATAGCACACAATTCGACATTTATCAACAAATCGGATTCACTTTAATTATACAAGTACACAAATTCGGCACATTTTACAAATATACCCTTGTTCATAAGGTGCATGAGGCTAAAATTCGATAGATTGTTATATGTAGCAGTCAATTGGTACATGATTCAAATTTTGCTTAAAACACAACTGATTTAAATAAAAACAGATTGCTACGCTTGCAGCAATCTGTTTTCATTTGAATCAATATTAACTACTAACGCTTAGATCATCACCTGCGTCCGAACTTTTTCCGCTTCTTTGACGGGTGTTTTTCCTTGTTCAATTCACGCTGATACGCATCTTCGGAACTGAAACCAAAGATTCCTTCTGAGACCCGTTCAGCCAGTGCCGTAAACATCTCGTAATCGCGCAAGTAGTTATTTCTTGCCTTGTCATCCATTACTTTAAAAAACCTCGCCATCAAACTCATGTATGCGTTATAGTCGCCATTCTGCGCAGCCTTGAGCAGGCATTCAAACCGCCTTGCAGATGGAGTCCACAGTTCTTCCCTTTTCATCTCAAACCAGCTTCTTTCTCAATTCTCTTGCAATTTTTCTTCGTGCCTTAGAAATCGTGTTGGGTCTAACCTTAAGCTTCCTCGCCACAACCTCTATAGGATAATCCAAATAAGTACGAATAATCATTAGCTCTCTGGGTGAGAGCCTTTCCAATTCCTGCTTCAATGATACCAGAAGCTCTACTCGAGCGAATTCATCTTCCGCACGAACATCAATGACATCAGCCACATCATCAATATTGATAATGATCGGCTGATTTGCATTACCAGCAAGTCGCCTTTTCCCCTTGTTCCTATATCCAAGGAGACGTTTTTCTGACCTGTATTTAATTTCCTCTTTGTCTAACAAATCAAGGATATGGCTGTTGAACGAATTACTAAGCCAGTTTTTTTCTATCGTCTGGTTAAGCTGATTATAATTGGCCCATAAACGAAGTGTGCACCAAAGTTCATACATTTCTAATTCAGTCATTTTGACCTCCTATAGCGATTTGAATTGTTTCGGTCAAATCACATCTAGGAGGTCCCCTGCTCCGAGCGCAACTAAGCAGTTTCACCACAAAATCACCTATCCCCTCAGTTACAATGGATTGCGTCGCTTAGGTGATTTGGGAATCATAAATATAAATTTCACAATTCCCGCATGTGGTTTATAAAGAAGGCCACCAGAGAAGCCAAAAAAGACTTCTTAGGTGGCCATCATACTGACTGTATTTAATTTACTATCCGCATCCAGTTGAATGATTCGTATCATACTACATTTGTCCATATTAGTTATAATACAACATCCAAGCAAACTATTTCACCGTGTTTTTACTCTTATTCTGTCGAACTTTGTTGAAATCCCAATAGAATTATATTCCAGTATTTATTTCAGGATTTTATTCCCGCACTCATTTTATCGACGCAATCAATTATACTTGATGGATAATGTGAACAAGTCAAAATGGGGAACCCGAACAGATCATGCTGGATAGCTCTTCCAAAAAACGAAGAAAAGCACGAACCCTTCATGCCTCTTTCGGTACAAGAAGTTCGTGCTTTTGTAAGCGCATAATAGGTTCTTCTATTCGCAATATTAGCATCATTCTGAAAAGCAAGCAGAGCAACTGGCGTTCAACCTGCTGGTGGTAGCTATTAAGGGCTGTGACCGTATCGTGAAAGAAATTATGCAGAGATCTATTGCAAAGAAACGATATCCCTGTACCCGAACTAGACGATTGACTTCTGCTCTGCCAGCAAAAACGCTGGCAGAGCTTTTTGCTGCCATGGTCACCGACGGGGTTGGCTTAAACATTCAGACAGAGTGACCTATTATGTTATCCGTTTGTTTCCAATACATAGGTTGGGGCTTTAGCGCGTGAAAGTGGGGCTAAAAGTCCGTGCAAGCGGGGTTCTGACTCCGATATATGCACCGTGGTCGGACAAGCTTCCTGACGTTTGCAAAAAGAAAATTTGAAGTTTGCTGGAGCCGGGTTTGGCTCCAGTTTTATTTTTGCTTGACGGCTGTGGTTGAGCGGTTACCTGCAAATCGTCCAGAACGGAAAAAAGACCCCTGCCACGAAAGCAGAGGTCCTCGCATTATTCAGCAATATTCCTTATTTTCTAGTTCTCGTTTCCAAGCCGTCCATATTGAGACCCTTGTGACCAACGATATAGTAGTTGCCATCGTCATCGACCTCTACGCGGGAACGCACCCAGCAGGGTTTGCTGCAATTATCCGTCAGTAAAAACTCGATGCCAGAGCCAGAGGTGTACTCGTTGAAATCTTCCTCGTATCTGCCGCTGGTGTCCAGGTGCATCCGGTTCGTACCGGCAATCGGGCGGTGTAGGTAGTTTAGGTCGTCAACTGCCTTTGAGAGCAGCTTCGACGTGTTCGTGAGCTCATTCCAGCGTTGCACATCGTCTGGGTCATCCCTGTCGCAGTCGATGTTTTCCAGAGTCTGATTATCATAGTAGCCGGATTGTACCAACAGGTGCTTTACCTCGCCAAGAGCATCATCCATTCGTTTTTCGAATTCCCCGATGTACATAGAAAGTCCTATATTTGGTTTGTCATCTGTTTTACACGATTCCGATTTCGTTGAGCAGCTTGACCTTGTCTTCGCTCTGTCGGCCTTGGTGCAGCATAAGCGTCTGATTCCGAATCCACCAATGGGACTGCGAACCTGTCGGCAAAGTTATGGACGCTTCTTTGAGCGGAAGTTCTCCGTGCTCGTCAAGATAGGCTTTGATGGCATTGTAGCTTTCTTTCCAGTTATCTGCGAGGCTACCATAGACAATACCGATATCTGCCAGCATCTTTACTCTTTCTTCCGGCATCGTGCCATTGCGCATCTGAGTACGCCGATTGGCAATCCACTGCGCACTCTGGCCTCCGTCCGGCAACTCGAAAGAATTTTTATAGACAGGAAGCTGATGATGCTCTTCCACATACGCTTTTATGCACTCGTAGTCACGCATCCAGTTCTGTTCCATAAGATTGCCTACAATGCCGATAGCGCGGAGAAGCTCAACTTTATCGGCTGGCAATCCGGATTCCTTTAACGCTATGCGCTGCTGCTTAATCCAAGACTTTGTTTGCACGCCATTGGGCATCGTTGTAGACTTCTCTCCCGTTGGGAGTGTACCGCTCTCTTCTAAGCAACGCTTTACGAAATCATAGCACTCCTGCCATTCTTCCGCAGGGTTCTTAGATACCTTACGGCTCAGCTTGGAACTGGTCTGAACGGCTTTCTTCACTGCCACGCTCTTGCTCTTAGATGGTTTCGGTGCATCTGCTTCGGCAACAATACCAATATCGTTCAGAAGCTTTACTCTGTCCTCCGGGGCGGTTCCTACTTTGAGAAATTTCTTCTGGTTGGTAATCCAATTACGAGATTGAATACCGCTTGGAAGCAGAATCGAAGCGTCCTGTACGGGCAAGTGATGATGTTCATCGAAGAACGCCTTTACCGCATTGTAGTTCGCGTTCCAGCTGTTTTCAAGTTGCCCGTATTCGATGCCGATTTCTTTCAGCAGGCTTACTCTCTCGGCGGACAGTGTGTTGTCCTTTAATTTCTTGCGCTGAAGACCAATCCAAAAGCCGGACAGGCTTCCGGTACTCATCTGTTGAGAATTGACACCGACGGGCAGCTGCTTGTGCTGCTCATAGTATGCCTTAACGAAGTTATAGTTTTCCTGCCAGTCATCGTTCCTTTTAAACTGGCCGTAGACAACACCGATTGAAGCAAGCATCTGCTGCTTATCTTCGTTCATCATTCCGTTTCGGATAGCAGCTTTCTGAGCAGCAATCCAGAATTCGCTGTTTACGCTAGTCGTCAAGGGAATAGAACTCTCACCAATAGGCAGGCATCCGTTCGCATCCACATAGGCTTTGATGCCGTTGTAGTTCTGCAACCAAGTCGCTTCTTTTGTATCCCAATCCCAGCGGCCTTCGCAGCTCCAATCAAAGCCAAGGTTTTCAAGTTCTTTCTTCTTGCTTATATAGGCATCCGACTTGTCCGTTGTCGGGCGATGATAAAGTCGCCACTGGCGCTTCACCCATTCGTTGAGATTGCCGCCCATCATGTCATTATAATCCTCCGGCACATCCAAGTTGCCGAATTCATTATAATACCTCTGCGCTCGATATGCGTAGCTATAGGATTTTCTGCCAACCTGCTTTTCCCAGTCCATTCCGATGTCATCCAGCAGGTCGTGGCGCTCCCAGTCAAGGTCTGTCTCGCAGTTGGATTCTTGATACAAGCTCTTCTGCGCTATCAGCCAGTCACGCAGATACATATTGCCTGCCGTCAGGACATTAGGCGACACATCTATATTGCCGTGCTCGTTGTAGTAAGCGTAAGCATCATTGTAGCGTTTCTCCCAGACATCTCGGTCCACAAGTTCCCAGACCATGCCAACTTTTTCGAGGGCTTCGATTTGTTCGGGTTTGAGCGTTCCTTTTTTATATTTTTTGCGCTGTTCGCCAATCCAGTTACCGAGCGCATACTGCTCATTCTTGTACATTTTTGGTACGAGCAGGTCACCGTTGGCTGCACAATACAGCCTGCATTGCAGATACCATTCCGGCCATGGATATCGGTTTTCGAGTTTCCAAACCATGCCGATTTTCTCAAGCATCGTAATGCCCGTCTGAGTCAGCGCGACTTTGATTTTCGGGTTCCCATTATAGAACGCTCTCAGCCGCTCAATCCACCGGCCCAGCTTATGCCCTTCCTCATCCTCATAGATTCGAGGTACGAGGAGGTCACCGTGCTCTTTGTAGTATTTCTTGGCAATCTCATACCAATCCTCGAAGTCGAGCTGCTTGCGCTTCTTTTTAGGACTTGATGGTTGCTGTCTTGGCATGATGTTGCCCCTTTTCGAATTACTCTACTGCTTCGGTGCTTTCTTTGGCTTCCTGTAATTCAGGCGTACCCTTTTTCTTGCCCTTATTATAGCATACAAGCGCATATAGAATCCAGATAATAATACCAGCAATCGAAATGGTAATACTCTCTTTTAGGCCGGGTGTGTGGTAAGTCACAACGATGTCTGCTTCTCCTGCCGGGACCGGAATAGCCATAAGACCGCAATCCACTTCCTCAACATCGACCGGTTCGCCGTTGACCATAGCAGTGAAGGCGTTCTTCTCGTAAGGAACGCTGAAAAATACAAGTTCATCTTCTGCATAGCTCGTAGCAGCAGTAAAGCCATAATTATTAGGCACAAAAGACTTTACCACATTTTTGTTACGCTCTGCACAGTCCTCTTCAAAAGCTTCATCTGTGCAGTTATTAAATTCAGATTCCGGTAGTGGCTTCAGCTTATCTCCGTACTTTTCGATTTGGTCATCCGTAAGAACCAGTGCTTTTAAAAGCAAATTTGAACGAACCGAAACATCAATTTCAGAAAGCTGGTCCTCTGTGATATAGTAGTCATAGGTGAAACCAATCGGGATATAATTTTGGTTTTCATAAATTATACTTTCGTTCGTTCGCCCGTATTCTTTCCAATTGGATGCCCATTCTTTCGTTGTATAGATTACATTAGAGTCGTTCCAACTACCAATAATTTCTGCTGTACTATTGGCGTTATCCTCTGTAATCGAAATTTCTCCGCCCGATGCGTTTGCACTCCATCCTGTTTCATTATCGGTTCCAACTATCAAGTACTTTACTCCAAGTAGGCTTCTAAATGCATATTCATCTTGTTCTTCGACTGCTTTTACAGTTCTTCCGTGTCCAAATGAATTGTAGAAAGTAAAAATTCCGGGAGAGACTGTTGAGCTGAAGAAAGATTCACTGCTTAGCCCAAGTGGGATATTATAGTTAGATGTCATTAGGGTATCAATTCTATAGTCGTTAGAATCTGGTAATATTGTTTTAATATTATTTAAATCATCATAACCGGCATACCAGTTATGTTCTCCATCGTTATTATCTGCTGTATATCGTGTTAGCATCATATGAGATTCTCCATATACAAAAGAGAATATCATGACACCACACATCATTCCTGACACAAATTTATCTGTTCCATAGTACTTATTGCAAATCAGACCGCAAAGTAATACACCCGTCATACTGACTCCCCACAAGAGCCAGAATATAGCTGCACTTGATGTTACGCCAAGTTTGAAGCCAAGTAGTTGTACATTGCTTGGAACCAATTCAAGAGCCACAAACGCTGCAGTAAAAATTAGCACAGTTTTCCATGCATCTTTCCATTCTGCACGATATAGTTTTTCGTTATCAAAAACAATACCGGTCACTCCGCAGAGAATCAGTATCGGCATAAAGAACCACCGAGCATAATAGGCGCGGTTCTCCAAGGTGAACATTGCATTCAACAGAGGCACAAAAGCACAGATGATACAAAACTTCAAAAGCCTGGCAAATGGATGCTTGCGTTCTGCCCTACATAGAGCTATTCCGCCCGTAATTCCAACAACTGGCAAATACGCACACACGTTCTGCCATCGTGTTCCGGATTGGCTGAAAAGGGTGTTTCGGTACGGCGCATCCGGCATTATAAACATGCTTGCTAGAATCGCCATGTATTTTTGAGGCTCATTATAAGTAATGAACTCATAGTCATTCAAAAATGCAGATGTTCTTGGATTCTGAGAGAGACTAAGTATTGCCGGAATAAGGAGCGTTGAGCCTATTGCCACACCAAGGATTGTCTCAAACGCCATTCTTCCGAAGAGAGCTGCATTCAATTTATACTTCTTCCCTATTAGCATGCACACAAAATAAATAATAAGAAAGACGGCTTCGCCAATAAAGAAGTAGTAATTTACCAACAAACATAAAGCAACCCAAATTGGAAACCGAGCTTTTTTGTTGTCAATTATCGCGTCATCTAATGCTGCAAGCATATATGGAAATAGCGCTGTGACATCTATGAAACTGTCATAAAATATACTATAAATGTTATACCCGCAAAAAGCATATAGCATACCAGCCAGCATTGCATACTGTGGATTTTTAACCCAGCGCTTGGACCAAAGGTAGCCACCTGCCCCTGCTACTGCAAATTTAAAGCAAAAAAGCGGAACCATTGCCCACGGCATCCATTTTGCTGGAACCCATAAAGAAACCCAAAAAAATGGGCTACCAAGCATATAGTATGAATAGCTATTTATAAAACCGCTACCAAGTTCAGTAACCCAGCTGAATGTGCCACCGCTTTTGACAAACTCATTAGCATACTGCCAATATAGCATGGATTGGCTATTATAATCGCCAGCGTAATGAAACACATTTCCCTGCATTGCATCTCTCAATGAAATTGGCAAAAACAAGAGAAAGGCTAACATAAAAGACAGAATAAACGTTTGCCAATATTTGTTTTTGATATATTTGAATTCAAGCACTTCGGGTCCCTCTAAAAAAGCCCCCGTTTTTATGCGCACATAAAAACGGGGGCGAAAATATTAAATCAAAGAATCACTGTTTGCGCTATATTAGCCAACAGAGTAAGAGTTATTCGCATAATTGCAGGTGTACCCCTTGTTCGTATAAGTAACCGAGGTGATTTTGCCCTGAGCATCATAATGAACCTCACTGATGCTGGCTGCACTCACCTCAGCGAGGTTTGCAATAGCACTAATCTCAGGTTCTGAAGCAGAATTGTCAGCAGAGAAAGTGACTTTATCTGTTCCCTGACCATACTTTTCAGAAATTGTCGTCTGAGCAGCCATAACGACCTGACGGGTCTCAGCAACGATGGACTCCTTACGGGCTTTGTCAATATAGCCGGTGAGAGCGGGAACCAGCAGTGCGGCCAGAATGGCAAGGATTACCAGCACAACGATGAGTTCGACCAAAGTGAATCCTTTTTTCTCTTTGAGAGCACGAATCTTAGAAAGCATTATAATTCCTCCAATTTTTTTCGGCATTATTCTTACAACCAAATAATGTCATGTAGCTGAATAATAATATCATACCAAAACCAATTCTGCAACAAAAACCGACAATGTTCGCAATAAATATATGCTCCGAATGAGCCGGTCACGCTGTTTCCGAGTAAAAATTCAAAAACTGCCGTTCTTAGGGCAATATTGGCAAAAACCAACGCAGACCCAATCGCGCTGCATCGTCATTTTCGTGCCAATGTAACATATCAATATTACACTGGCAAGACACATAAGTCTTCTCTAACACCGCACATATTTTGCGCATAGTTTTCCTAGCCGAGCACCAACTGTTACATCATGTTACCCTTGATTTTGCGCCGATTTCTATAAAAAATCGCAACAAATCTATTAAAATCGAGCATATCTCGCTGTATGTTCAATAGCAAGATATGTGTTTTTTGTGCATTTTTAGCTGTTTTCGAGTGTTTTATGCCCTAAAAGGCTGTTCACATCAAAAGAGGAGGCGTTCTCAATGACGCCTTTCCGTGCTATAATATAAAGAAAACAGGAAGTGATAATATGCAAAGTATTGAGGAACGCGCAGCAGCTGCGTATGAGCTGAAAGCCACCGGCAAGTGCAACTGCTCGCAGTCGGTTGTCAAAGTATTTCAGGACAAGCTGCCTGTCGGTGAGGATCCCCTCATGAAGCTGACGGCGGGGGATGCTGCCGGTATGGGCTGCATGGAGAGCACCTGCGGTGCTCTTATTGGCGCTGTAATGGTGGCGGGTATACTGACCGATGGCAAAGCAACGCCTCGGATTTCTAAAGAACTCCTGCAGAAGTTTGAGGCGAAATGCAGCGCTACTATCTGCAAGGACTTGAAAGGTGTCGGAACCGGCAAACCGCTCTGCCCTTGTCCTGAGTGTGTACGCAATGCGGTGCTTGCACTCGGCGAGGTTTTTCCGGACTAAGACAAACGGCAATTCTGAGGGTATTGGAGGGTATGAGGCATGACTATTGCGGAAATTTTAGAGAAGATGATTTGCTATTCTAACGGTAACATCCACGACATCGACCATCTTGTTCGCGTATGGACATTCGCCAAGACCATCGGCGAGCTCGAACATATTGATGCCGAGACGCAGTACATACTGGAAGTTGCCGCTATCACGCATGACATTGCCTGCCCTCTCTGCCGAAAAAAATACGGCAGCGCTGACGGCAAGCATCAGGAACTCGAAGGCGGGCCCTTGGTGCGGGAATTTCTGCATGATACTGGTCTGACCCCGGCACAGGTTAACCGCGTTGCGTATCTGGTCAGCCATCACCATACCCTGACAGATATTGACGGCATCGACTACCAAATCCTCATTGAGGCCGATTACATCGTCAACGCCGCCGAGAACGAGTACAGCAAGGAAAGCATCAAGGGATTCATCAACAAAGTCATGCAGACGAACAGCGGCTCGATGCTGGCGCGGCAGATTTTCTGCGTTTGATGAGCAAAAATCAGAGCAAAAAGGAGCGTTTAACGATGGCAAAGAAGGTTCTTGTAGTTTCCACCAGCCTGCGCGGAAACAGCAATTCGGAGATTTTGGCAAAGGAATGCGAGCGCGGCGCGAAGGATGCGGGGCATGAGGTTGAGTTTGTGTCCCTGCGCGGCAAAGATATCCAGTTCTGCATCGGATGCATGACCTGCAAAAAAACCGGCCGTTGTGTATTGAAGGATGATGTAGCCGAAATCATGGCAAAGGTCAAGGAAGCCGAGGTTGTTGTCTTTGCCACACCCATCTACTACTATGAAATGTGCGGGCAAATGAAAACGCTGCTCGACCGTCTGAATCCTCTGTACGAGTCCGACTACAAGTTCCGTGACATTTACATGCTTGCCACCGCCGCAGATGACGATGCACACGCCATCGACAAAGCTTACAATGGTTTGCAGGGTTGGGTCGATTGCTTCGAGAAGGCCGAGCTCAAAGGCTATGTTTTCGGCAACGGTATTGCTGAGCCGGGTGATGCAAAGAATCATACTGAGACTTTGCTGGACGCCTATAATCTCGGCAAATCCTTGTGAGGTACAGCGACGGCCATGACGATTCGATACGCTGTTTCTGATGATGTTCCCGCACTTTCTGCCGTTGAGGCCGAGTGTTTTCCGCCCGCCGAGGCTGCTACTGCCGCCGAGTTTGCCGAGAGAGTCGCCTATTACGGAAACCATTTCTGGCTGATGTACGATGGTGACAAACTCATCTCCTTCGTGGACGGGTTCGTGACCGATGATGCCGACTTGACGGATGAGATGTACGAGAACGCCGCCATGCACAACGAGAACGGTGCGTGGCAGATGATTTTCGGTGTCAATACGCTGCCTGCATATCGTCAGCATGGGTATGCAGGTGAGCTGATTCAAGAAGCCATTGCAGACGCGAAGAAACAGGGCCGCAAAGGTCTTGTCCTGACCTGCAAGGACCGGCTTGTCCACTACGACGCCAAGTGCGGCTTTGTGGACGAGGGCGTGACAGATAAGTCCACGCATGGGAATGTGGCGTGGCATCAGATGCGGTTGACATTCTAATATTTGCCAAGAAAAAGTCCCCCAGAGTAACTTACTCTGAGGGATTTACTAATATATGACGGTGCTCGCCATATCACTAATGGTTATTCTTTATTTGAAACAATTTGTTGTGTTAGGTCGTGATTCCTAATGAATTTTCATAAAAGAAATCTTTTGCATATACGTCAGTTCCATCGTCCAATGCATCTCTACTATTGCAATAGATAACATATCCCGCATAAACATTTTTGATGGCATCTGCGTACTTGACTTCGCTTCTTTTAAACGAATCAATCTTGCCGTCATCGCCACAATATATTCCGATATACCCATTACCGTTATCATATACGGTCCACATCACTGAGCCATTTTTGTCAATGTATGAGTAAAAATAGGCATCATTTGAGTCTGTGAGTCCTTTTTCTAGCGCAGGAACTTCCGAAAGGTGAACTATTTCAGCATAGCGTTCTTTTAGCTTGTCATCTAGTTGTCCGTTGCTCTCTCCATATTCTCCGCTTTTTGACGCAATCGTCAACGGCTTACCAATCGTCTTTTGTCTTTGGAATTCGTCATTGAGCGCGTATACCGTAGACATCTCAGTCTGCACTGCCTGCGTCAGCATCCGGGTCTCTGCTACAACCTGACTTTTTCTGGCTTTGTCAATGTACCCGGTCAATGCCGGAATCAGCAGTGCCGCAAGAATTGCCAGAATCACCAGTATAACAATGAGTTCGACAAGTGTGAACCCGCGTTTCGTATTCTTCTTAGCCATAAAATCGATATCCTTTCGGGGGCATTTCGATGTTATTATAGCATATCGACGCAAATAAGTCTATACGCAAATCTTATATGCAAACTTTTACTCGAGATATTTTACTCAAATCTTCTAATCAATCTTCCAGATTAAATCTTTCTTCACGAGAACAATTTCTCATCATTTATAAGGACATCAAGAGATACAGTGATTCTGGTTATGGTGTCGGAATGACAGCCGATGAGTTTTCTGAACGGTATCCCCTCTTGTCTATCGACCATATTTATGTAGGATTTAATCGACTGTCTTCCTTATATTACTGTGAACCTGACAACTCCGTTGTGCCAATCGTACTCAGTCTGCAAATTTATGGCAACCATCGCTTGCCGGTCGGCAACTTGAATGATGAACAGTTCCAGCAGCACATTCTCGATACAGCCAAGAGACTGACCACCAACAACGCGGCGTTTATCCGTACCTACATCTTTTCTTTTGAAGACAGCTTTCGCGTATCGGTCTTATCCAAGTACATCAAGCAAGCTCCGCCCAATCCGGAGCTGTATTCCCTGTTCACAGATATTTACCGCTCTACCGACTATGGCTTCGGAGTGTTTGATAATATCCCATATAGGTTTGTAGTTATCAGCAATATCCATGCCATCGTTAAACACCGCGATATTGCCTTCGAGTCCATGCTCGTTAAGATAGCGAACAGCATTAACTTTTGTCTGCTGAGCCAAATCTGCTTCGTCTTCGATAATAGCAATCTGCAGCATATCAGAACCTTCCCCATGGGATTTGCATTCTTTCTTTTCTGTCATCATTCTACCAAGTGCGACAAACAATGTCAAAAAGATTTTCAAGAGCACTTATGCATTTTTTCAGTCACAGCAAGAGGAGCGTCCGCCAAAGCAGACGCTCCTCTTTGTGTTTCTTGTGCTTTTTGTAAGCTTGCAGTTTACTTGCCGCTGCCGTTCAGACGCGGGATGGTCTCAGTCTTCGTTTCATTGCAAACTGTGCAGGTATAGGTCTTGACGCCATCTTTTTCAGCCGTGGGTTCAGTAGTTACGACACTGTTATCCCAAGTGTGGTCTTTTTTGGGCGTGAAATCGAAAGTGCTGCTCACATCACCGCAGACGGTGCAGTAGATTTCGGTGCGACCCTCTTCCTTGCAGGTAGGCTCTATGACACGCTTAGCGGCATGGTGACCGGTGGAGTGTACAATGTTGTCCTTGTAGGAGAGGCTGTCATCCTGATTGCACTTGTGCATCGTGTAGCCGTCCTCGGTGCAAGTCGGCTGGACAACGGTAACGGTGAAGGTGTACTTGGTGGGCAGGACCTTTTCGGTCTTGGTCGCATCGCAGTTCTTGCAATGCAGAGTCTTGACGCCATACTCATCATAGGTAGGCGGGGTAGTGATGACGCCTTCGTTCCAGACATGACCCGTGCCACCGTAGGAGTAAGTCATGGTATGAGAAGCGTCGCGCTTGCAGTGCATCAGCATAGTGCCCTGTTCGGTGCAGGTAGCCTTTTTCAGACACTCGGCATTTGCAAAGTCCCAATCATGGCTGCCGATAGCTGGCACAGGCTTCAACACTCTTTCGTTGCACCCCTCGTAGTTGCAGTACACCCAACGCTCGCCCTCGGTCTCACAAGAAGACTCCTTCACGATTTCGCCAAGGCGCGTGTAATCGTGGGTATGTACCTTGACGATATCTTCGGTCTTTGTTGCACCACAAACAGTGCAGGTGAAGGTCTTGATGCCGGTCTCAGTAGCGGTCGGCTCCTTCGTTACAACGCCTTCATCCCACTGATGCTCGCCGGTAGCAGGAAGGTCACTCACATGCTGCTTATCGTTGCAGCGCTCACAGACATTGTCTACGCTGCCAGAAGCGCCACAGGTAGCGGGAGTAGTGACTTCCTTATACTGATGGCCCAGCGCAGCAACAGGTGTATCCTGATAGGTCTTTGCAGGATTCTCATTGCAGGTATGCAGCGTGTAACCGTCCTCGGTGCAAGTAGGAGGAACGACAGTTTCCGTGAAGGTATAGCCCAATGCAGGAATTACTTCCTTATGCACATGGGTCTTGTCATTCTGACAGGTATAGGTGCGCTCACCGTCTTCTTCGTAGGTCGGTTCCTTCGTTACAACGCCTTCGTCCCACGCGTGTCCCGTCGCAGGAACAGGTTCCGTGTAGGTGTGGTTCTTATCATTCAGGCAAGTGAAGGTCTTAACACCATCCTCGGTGCAGGTAGGAGCCTTGGTGACAGTGCCATCATCCCACTTATGACCCAGAGCCGGGATTTCCTCGGTTTTCATCTCCGTGCAGCCGGTATTCTGGCACTTGTAGGTCTTAACGCCAGCTGTCGTACAGGTCGCTGCCGTTGTGACTGTACCGGTATCCCAGGCATGCCCCAGTGCATTCGTATAATCGCGTTTTTCGGTCAGAGCGGAATCCTGGTCGCAGATGTAAATGGTATAGCCCTTTTCTGTGCAGGTAGGCTCTACCGTAGTGCCCTTATGCCATGTCTTCTCGACTACCGGGATATCCTCCGTGTAAGTAGCACCGCAGGAGGTGCAGGTAAAGGTCTTCGTACCCTTCTCGTAGATGGTAGCAGGCTTTGTGACCTTACCGGCATCGTAGGCATGCGGCAGCTTTGCCTTGTAATCGCCCTTATAGGTAAGACCGGGGACTTCATTGCACTCATAGATGGTATAACCCTCAGCGGTGCAGGTCGGAGCAACAACGCTCTTGATATGATAGGTCTTGTCGAGAGACGGGATTTCCTCGGTGCGCGTCTCGTCACATTCCTTGCACTTGAAGGTCTTGATGCCGGTCTCGGTATAAGTAGCAGCCTTCGTGACTGTACCGCCATCCCAGCTGTGTCCCTTTGCCGGAACAAAGCAGTCATTGTAGTTCATGCCGCCCCACTCATGGCAGATATGCTCATCGTAGCCCTGCGTGGTGCAGGTCGCCTCATGACGGCGAACCGTGAAGGTGTATTTTACCTGAGGCTTTGCGGTAGGAGCCGGAGTAGCTGCCGGAGCAGGTGCCGGTGTTTTTGTCGCTGCCGGTTTGGTAGTCCCACCGGAAGTCGAAGTGCCGGTACTCGGCTTTTCTGTCTTAGTCGGCTCGCTGGTGGTGTTGTCCTTCTTATCGGTGTTCTCAGCGGGCGCGGCGGTCGGTGCGGGCGTAGCCGTTGGTGCAGGTGTGGCAGTTACTTCCGGCGTTTCCGGAACCGCTGCCTGACTTTGGCTTGTAGTCACGTCCGAACTTGCCGCATTGGTATTGTTTTTCCTCTTCTTGCAGCCGGTCAAAGAAACCGCAACCGTAGCAGCCAAGGCTACAGCAACAATTCTTTTCGCTGTACTAATTCTCCTTTTCATAGTAGACCTCCTTCCCTTTAGGGGGTAGCTTCTTAACTATATTATACCAAAGAAAATATCGCGTTTACATTGATTTTTTTAGATTTTACAACTCCTCTATCAAGTTCTACCGTTTGCATAAATGCAACATCCTGTAACTGTGCATAGTATCCAGTACATATGGCCATCTCCCAACCTTCGCCACAAGCTGTTGATTTTCGCCATTTGCTAAAAACTTCCGTCATGTTGCATATTGACTATTTTCCGAGAAAAGAGTACGCTATTCTGAATCGAAGGAAGGGATTATTATGGAAGTCAGTTTATTGCTCATGCAGCAGATAGCCCAGCTGTTTATCGTTCTTCTGATGGGCTATGTAGTCGTCAAGGCAGGGCTTCTGAAAGCCTCAGACAGCAAGGTTTTATCCGTGGTTTTCGTGTATCTGGTCATGCCGTGCGTTGTTCTCAACGCATTTCAAATCGATGATACGCCGCAGATTCGCACAGGACTCTTGTACTCGATGGGCATAGCGGTCGGAATGCATGTCGTGTTTCTGGTCCTCAATGCCATCTTTAAGAAGCCACTCAGATTGGATGTCGTGGAGCAGGTCAACATCATCTACAGCAATGCGGCTGCGCTCGTCATCCCTCTGGTTCAGGCTTTGCTCGGCGAGGAATATGTCGTGTATTCCTGCGCTTTCGTCATCGTTCAGCTGATTCTTCTCTGGACGCACGCAAGTGCCTGTCTGCAAGAAGGCGCAAAACTCGAATGGAAGAAGATTCTGACCAATGTCAACCTGATTGCGATTATCGCCGGTGCGCTCTTGTACCTTCTGCACATCTCGCTGCCCTCGCCTATCGTGAACACACTCAGCAGCGTAGGTGCTATGATAGGACCTATGGGTATGCTGCTGGCCGGTATGGCGATTGCAGAAGTGCCGTTAAAGAAAGTCTTCTGTACACCGCGCAACTATCTTCCCGTTGCACTTCGTCTGATTGTAGTTCCTATCATTGTTCTGCTGCTACTTCGCGTGTTCCACGCATCTGACTGGATTGCAGATGGTAAAGCAATTTTAATGACCGTCTACCTATCGGCTATTACGCCGTCTTGTGCGACAGTCACCTCAATGGCGCAACTCTACAATCGTGATGCGGCGCACTCAAGTGCATTGTATGTTCTGAGTACGCTGCTTTCCATCATGACGATGCCTCTGATGATTGGACTATTCGATATGCTGGTGTGATATACCTTTTATAAGTACAGATTAAGAAAGAGAAAAGCGCCCACCTTTCACGGTGAGCGCTTTTTCATTTTGTGGAGTATTACTGGATACCCAGAGTGACTTTCAAATTGTCATTGTATGAGGGACTTTACGATGGTGGGGAATATAACTTATCGCTTATGGTGGGGAAACCCGCTATTTGCTGCTTTGTGGCAATAGAAAAGCGCCACATCGCTGCAGCGCTTTTGCTTTGCCCGGAAGATGGAGCGAGGGGGCTGTTCAGTTATCTGTTGTGCTTTTTCTTGCTGCCAACAACGGCTGTACCAATGGCTGCACTACCGCTGACAAGCATAAGGACAACCAGCAAAGCAGGGTTGCTGGTGTCGCCGGTCTGCGGAATGGTGTACTGAGGTGTGGCTGTTGCAGCAGGTGCCGGAGTGGCTGTTGCAGCAGGTGCCGGAGTGGCCGTGGCAGCAGGTGCCGGGGTGGTCTTGTCTGCGTCCTTGTATTGCAGGGCAGCAATCGCATCTTCGATAGCTTTCGCCATTGCATCCACTTTGCTCTGTTCAGTGATGTTCTTGCCACGGGCAACGGCATTGACGGCGGCTTCCACAGCGGAGAAGTCCTTGTAGTTGTCCTTGTTCAGTGCATTTGCCTTGGCAATGGCTGCGTCAACCTTTGTGTAATCAGCATCCTTGTATTGCAGGGCAGCAATGGCATCTTCAATAGCCTTCGCCATTGCATCCACCTCTGCCTGCTCTGCCAGTGTCTTCCCCTGAACCACCGAATTGATTGCACTCTCCACGGAAGAAAAATCCTTGTAATCATCTTTAATCAGGGCATTAGCTTGCTTTTTCCATCGCCGGGATCGCCCTGCAACAGCGTAACCTTGCCAACCGGAATATATGGATACCATAGCCATTTCACTTCTTTCGGCTCGATTTCACTCGCCTTGACAACTTCAAGAGGCACGCTGACAGTCATTTCATTTTCAATCATTTTTCTTTGTTCTCCTTTTCGATAAATATTTCGGGCAAAGCACCACAATACAGCGGAAACTCTGCTTACAGTCATTCCTGCATTTTCTGCAAAGTCCGTTGTAGGTAATGCGATTTCTTTCATTCAGAAACAACGCCCACTCTTGTTTCCGCTGCTTGCTCATTCTCGGCATAGCAAGCAATCCTCCTTTCCTGCCGAAAATAGAAAAACCACAGAGAAGATACATTAAGCCTTATTTGTGTCATTTCTCGGGGCGAAAATCGGGGTAAATATCCCTTTCTAAGCCTTTCAAAATAGCACATAAGGTATTTGTACTAACCTGTGGTTATGTATTGAATTATGGGTTTTGGGTAACAAAAAACACCGTATTTCTACGGTGCGTTCTGTCAGATATATTCTGTTTTATGATAGCAGAAAACTGGAATTCACAGTTCTTCCATCCTTCCCATCTTCAGCGCCATAACAAGAGTTCC
>SKEA01000367.1_pt1 | contig 45940 bp, 42 predicted proteins | sample 4826601 | NCBI WGS metagenome assembly SKEA01 (sample SAMN11008821, study PRJNA524170) | human gut metagenome | biome: Human fecal sample; material: Feces; isolation source: fecal sample from pouch patient p13, p53 | host: Homo sapiens | place: Israel: Tel-Aviv | collected 2016-07-06 | reverse complement strand
ATATAAGTGAAGATAAAGAAATAGATTATTCTGAAGTTATTTTAAAAGAAATAGATAAAATTACTACAAATAAAAAAGAAAAAGTTAATTTAAAAATAAATATTAGTAAAAAGAGTCTAAGTAAAAGTAAATTTTATTATGAATTAGATTTAAAAGTAGGAACCAAAAGATACTATGTTGTAAAAAATATATCAGATTTAATTAATGCTAGAAAAAATAATAAAATATTATCTTATGGAAAAGAATTTAAATATGATCCTACAATTCATTATTTTTCAGAGGATAATGAAAGAGTTTTAAATTTTATTGAAGAATATGTAGCTTTAAATGAGCCATTTGAAAAGACGTATTCATTACAAAGGATTACTAATAATGTGTTCGGAAGTAATAAAACACTTTTTATACCACAGAGTGCATTAAGAAGATTTTTAAATAATATAAAAAATGAAAGTATTTCATTTACTGATGATGATATAATTGAAGAAGTTGAAATATTAGAGGAAGATTTACCTATAAAGTTTAATATAAAAGAAGAAAATAATGAAATAAAACTATCTTCTGAAATAGATTTACCAAGGCCCATGACTTATAAAGGAGATGTTTATTTATATAATAGTAAATTATATCTTCCTACTTTTAAACAAATAAAATATTATAAGCCTATAAATGATATTTTAAATAAAGAAAGTAGTATTTCATTTAAAGATAATAATAAACAAAAAGTAATAAATAAGGTAATTCCACTATTAGAAATTATAAGTGATGATATAGATATTGATGAGGAGTTAAATAGAAATATAATTAAAGAAGAGTTAAAATTAGAAGTTTATTTTGATAGGGAAAGAAATAAAACTTGGGCAGAAGTTAAGGCGATTTATGGAGATATAAGTTTTAATATTTTAAAAGGCCCTAAAGAGGATGAATATGTAATTAGAAATATAAATGAAGAGGAAAAAATAGAAGAGACATTAAATTCTTTAGCATTTTATAGAAATAATAATAAGTTTATTTTTAATGGTAGTGATGAAAAACTTTTTGAATTGCTTTCTGAAGATTTGGGAGATTTAAAAGAAAAAGCTACTATATTTTATTCAGATAGGTTTAAGGAAAGAAAAATTTATGGAGCTACATCCATTAATGCAAAAATTTCAGAAGGTAGTGGAAATTATTTAGATTTTACTTTTAGTATTGAAAACGTAAATGAAGAAGAATATAAGAAGATAATTGGAGCATTTAAGGAAAATAGAAAGTTTTTTAAATTAAAGGATGAAAGTTTTATTGACCTTAGAGATGAAGAGATTAGAAGTTTATTTAATATTGTTGATAGTTTAAATGAGGATAATAATATAAAATCCAATGAAATAAAAGTTCATAAGAGTAAATCCATATTTTTAAATGAATGTTTAAAAGATGCTAATTTATTATTTATTGAAGGAAAAGATATTGTAAAACATATTTCCAATAAGATAGAAAATTTAGAAGAGATAGATTATAAGGTTCCAAGAGAGTTAAAAGCAACATTAAGAGATTATCAATTAACTGGATTTAAATGGTTTAAAACATTAAGTCATTATGAATTTGGTGGTATATTAGCTGATGAAATGGGATTAGGAAAAACAATACAAACTATTGCATTTTTATTATCAGAAAAAAATAAAAAAAGTATCATAGTTACTCCAACATCATTGATATATAATTGGAGAAGTGAATTTGAAAAATTTGCACCTACTATGAAAATAAAAATTATTCATGGAAATAAAGAAGATAGAGAATTTACTAAAGATGAAATAAAGGATATAGATGTATTAATAACTACTTATGGAACATTAAGAAATGATTATAAGTTATATGAGGATATAACTTTTGACTTTTGTATAATAGATGAAGGTCAAAATATTAAAAATCCATTATCTCAAAGTAGTGAAGTAGTTAAAGAGTTAAAAGCAAAGGTGAAATTTACACTAACAGGTACCCCTATAGAGAATAATTTAATTGAGTTATGGTCTTTATTTGATTATATTTTACCGGGATACTTATATTCTAAAAGAAAATTCCAAGAGAAATTTATAAAGGCTGATAAGGGAGCGGAAGTATTAAAAAAGATTATTAAACCATTTATATTAAGAAGATTAAAAAATGATGTAATGAGTGAATTGCCAGATAAAATTGAAAAGAGATTCTTAATAGAAATGACAGAAGAGCAAAAGAAAGTCTATAAGACATATGTAGATGATGTTAAAGTAAAAATGAAAGAAAAGGATTTTACAACTGATAAAATAACTATTTTCTCTTACTTAACTAAATTAAGACAGCTTACATTAGATCCATCAATACTAATAGATGGATATACAGGTGGAAGTGGTAAAATAGATGTTGCTGTAGAACTTATAGAAAAGTTTATTAAAGAAAAACATAAAATACTTTTATTTTCGCAATTTACATCAGTACTTGATAGTATAAAAAAAGTATTAGAAGCAGAGGGAATAGAGTATTTCTACTTAGATGGATCTACTAAAGCATCTGAAAGAGTACAATTAGTTAATGAATTTAATGAATCAGATAAGGCGAAGATATTCTTAATTTCATTAAAAGCAGGAGGCACAGGCCTTAATTTAACATCTGCTGATGTAGTAATTCATTTTGATCCATGGTGGAATCCTGCAATTGAAGACCAAGCAACAGATAGAGCTCATAGATTTGGGCAAAAGAATGTTGTAGAAGTAATTAAACTTATTGCAAAAGGAAGTATAGAGGAAAAGATAATAAAGCTTCAGGAGAGTAAGAAAGAAATAATAAATGAAATAATGAGTGGGAACTATACTAATGGTGGATTCTTAAGTTCGCTAAGTGTTGATGAGATTAAGGAGCTTTTTAATTAAAAATAGGATACACCTTAAAGGTGTATCCTATTTTTTCTATTCAACTGTTACTGATTTTGCAAGGTTTCTTGGCTTATCAACATCGCAACCTTTTTGTTTTGCAATATAGTAAGAAATTAATTGAAGAGGAACAACACTTATAAGTGGAGTTAATATATCAATAGTTTTTGGAATATAAACTATTGAATCAACAACTTCCTTTGAAGTAGTATCACCTTCATTTACAACTGCAAATATATTTCCACCTCTTGTAGAAACTTCTCTTACATTACTAATCATTTTATCTTTTAAAGCTTCTTGAGTTAAAAGAGTAATTACAGCTGTATTATTTTCTATTAAAGCAATAGGCCCATGTTTTAATTCTCCACCAGCATAAGCATCGCAATGGATATAAGATATTTCTTTAAGTTTTAAAGAGCCTTCCATAGCTACTGCATAATCAAGACCTCTTCCTAAGAAGTACATATCTTTATGATTATAGTGAGAAGAAGCAAATTTTTGAAGCTCATCCTTCATTTTTAAAGCTTTCTCTATTTTATTTGGTATTTCTAATAATTCGCATTTAATTTCTTCAATTTCATTCTTTGACATAGTGCCTTTTAATGAAGCAAAATATAATCCTAAAATATAAAACGCAGTTAATTGAGTAACATATGCTTTTGTTGAAGCAACTGCAATTTCGGGACCAGCTAAAGTGTAAAATACATCATCAGCTTCTCTTGAAACAGAAGAACCAACAACATTAGTGATAGCTAAAACTCTAGCACCTTGTTTCTTAGCATCTCTAAGAACAGCTAAAGTATCAGCAGTTTCTCCTGATTGAGATACAACTATTAATAATGTTTTATTTGTTATCATAGGATCTCTATATCTAAACTCAGATGCTATATCAATTTCAACTGGGATTTTAGCAAATTTTTCGATTACTGTTTTACCAACAACTCCAGCATGATAAGCAGTACCACAAGCTACTACATATATTTTATCAAAGTTTTCTAACTGTTCTTTAGTAAATGAAATATTATCTATTGTTATTTCCTTATCTAATGCTATTTTACCAGCAAGAGTGTCTTTAACAGCTTTTGGTTGTTCATGAATTTCTTTTAACATGAAATCTTCAAATCCACCTTTTTCAGCTGCATCTATATTCCAAGTAACATGATAAATTTCTTTTTCTATTTTTTCGCCGTCTTCATTTCTAAGCTCAACACCATTTTCAGTAAGAATTACAAATTCCTTATCTTCTAAAAGATATACATCTCTAGTGTGATTTAAAACTGCAGGAATGTCTGAAGCTATAAAACTTTCATCTTTTCCAAGTCCAACAATAAGAGGACTATCTTTTCTAACTGCAACTATTTTATCAGGTTCATTCTTAGCAACAACTCCGATAGCAAAACTTCCTTCAAGTTTAGAAGTTGCCTTAACTACAGCATCAAATAAGTCACCTTCATAATAATAATCAACTAAGTTAGGTATAACTTCAGTATCTGTTTCAGAGAAGAATGTATAACCTTTTGAAGTTAACCATTCTCTTAATTTCATATAGTTTTCTATAATACCATTGTGAACAACGCTAATAGTAGCATTTTCTGTAGTATGAGGATGTGAGTTAACATCTGATGGTTCACCATGAGTAGCCCATCTAGTGTGTCCAATTCCTATATGTCCATTAATAGGAGTTTCATTTAAGCTATTAGCTAAATTATTTAAACGACCTTTAAATTTTCTTACATTAATTCCATTATTAATGATTGCAACTCCAGCAGAGTCATAACCTCTATATTCTAATTTAGATAAACCTTCTACTAATAAAGTAGACGCTTGTCTTTTTCCAACATAACCAATTATTCCGCACATAATAAATCTTCCTTCCAATATTTTAATTTTTTTGCTTTTTTCAATTGTGAGAGATATTCTAGTATTAAAAAAGGGTATACTAGTACTAGGACATCAAAAACACAATGAAGGTTTTAACACCAGACTAGGATTGTCCTATAAATCACTTCATAGTTTTACTAGTCGTTAACGGTAGTGCGATACCGTGGGGCACCCGCCGAAGAATTCGATTTTCCCCATCCTCGTCAACTTAAGTGAGACCCCAAATCTTAGATTTGGTTGGTAGAACTTACTCAGCGTTAGCTGAGTTTCCTTTTTACCAAAAATTTAGATTTGGCTAGGAGAACTTACTCAGAATAGACTAAGTTTATTTTTACTTAAGTTCTGGCGCTTTTATGAAATTGTTATCTGATATTTTACGATAATATTCACTTCCTTTACTAATTATTTAGCATACCTTAGATTATTTTATCATAAAAATAAAATTTGTCTATATTATTTAAATGAAAGCAATAATATTGAAATGTATAAAATGACATATATTGCAATATTATTATATGCAAAGATTGAGAAAAGTATATAAAAATAATAAAAGCATGAAATTTGTATAGTTCATATAATAAAAGAATTTTTTGAAAAAAGAATATTTTTATGGATAAGGTGTAAATGAAATGTATAAATTCAATAATATCTGTCAAAAATACATAAGAGAATTTTAAAATCATAGGAGGTAATGTGAAGTGTCAAATTTAGAAATGAATAAAAGATCTATAGATATTCCAAATAGCGCAAAAAAGGCAAGAAGAAATGGAAATGTTCCGGGTGTATTATATGGTAAAAAGATTAATAACTTATTATTTGAAGTTGGAGAATTAGAATTATGTCATGAAATAGCTACTAGTGGAGAACATGGTGTATTAGAATTTAATTTAGATGGAGAAAGTCATAAGGGATTAATAAAGGAAGTACAAAGAGATCCTGTTACAAATAAAATAATTCACTTAGATTTAGAAGAATTAACAGGAAAGAATAAGATAATTTCTTCAGTTCCTATTCATTACATAGGAGAAGAGTATTTAAATAAAAAGGGAATTGTGCTTCAAAAAGAAAAAGATAGTGTAAGGGTAGAATGTTCAGTTGAAGCATTACCTAAATATATTGACTTTAATATTGGAGCTGGAAATAGTGGATCAGTTTATAAATTTGGTGATTTAGAAGTTGCATCTGAAATATCTATTTTAGATGATTTAAATTCTGTTATTGCTTCAGTAAGTTATGAACGTAAAACAGTTGTAGAAAATAATGAGTTAGCTCAAGAAGATGCAAAAGAGGCTGCAGAATAATAAAAAATAAACTAATAAAAATAATAGATATAGATAAAATTTCCTATATCTATTATTTTTTTTTGTTTAATTTTTTTTTACTTTGTTATATAATAACTAAGGTATGGACTACTGAAATGTTTAGGAGGGATAAGATGGATTATAAAGAGAGATATAATGAGTGGTTAAACTCTAAGGTAATATCAGAAGTAATAAAAGATGAATTAAGAAACATTAGTGATGAAAAGGAAATAGAAGATAGATTCTACAAGGAGTTAGATTTTGGTACTGGTGGATTAAGAGGTGTTATAGGTGCTGGAACTAATAGAATGAATGTATATACAGTTTCGAAAGCAACACAAGGATTTGCGAACTATTTAAACAAATCATTTGAATCACCAAAGGTAGCTATAGCATATGATTCAAGAAATATGTCAAAGGAATTTGCAGAGGCTGCTGCATTGACTCTTTGTGCAAATAATATAAAGGTGTTTTTATTTGAAAGCTTAAGACCGACACCAATGCTTTCATTTACTTCTAGACATTTAAATTGTCAAGGTGGAATAGTAATAACTGCTTCACATAACCCAAAGATATATAATGGATATAAGGTTTATGATGAATTTGGTGGTCAAGTTACAGATGAAAAAGCTGGAATCATCATAGGTGAAGTTAATAGTATAGTAAATTATGAAGATATAAAAACTATTTCAGTAGAAGCTGCTTTAAATAATAAGCTTTTAGAATATATTGGGGAAGAAGTAGATAAAGCTTATATTGAAGAAGTTAAAGGTCTTACAATAAGAACTGAATTAGTAAAAGAAAAGGCTAAAGATTTAAAAGTTATATATACTCCAATACATGGAAGTGGTAATATGCCAGTAAGAAGAGTATTAGCTGAATTAGGATATGAAAACGTAGAAGTAGTTAAAGAACAAGAAATGCCTGATGGTAACTTCCCAACAGCTTCTTATCCAAATCCAGAGAATCCACAAGTTTTTGAATTAGCACTTGATATGGCTAAGACAAGCAATCCTGATATTATTTTTGGGACAGACCCAGACTGTGATAGAATTGGTGTTGTAGTAAAAGAAAATAGTGGAGAATATAAAGTTTTAACTGGTAACCAAACAGGTCTTTTATTAACAGATTATATATTATCTGCACTTAAGGAAGAAGGAAAATTACCTTCAAATGGAGTTGTAATTAAGACTATAGTAACAACAGAAGGTGCTAGAGCAATAGCTAACTACTATGGTGTTGAAATAATGGATGTATTAACAGGGTTTAAATACATTGGTGAAAAAATTAGACAATTCCAAGAAAATGGAGATAAGAAATACTTATTTGGATTTGAAGAAAGTTATGGTTATTTAGCAGGTGAATTCGTTAGGGATAAAGATGCTGTAATAGCTTCAATGTTAATAGCTGAAATGACTCTTTACTACAAAGAACAAGGTAAGAGCCTTTATGAAGCGTTAATCGAACTTTACAATAGAATTGGATTCTTCAAGGAAGACTTAATTTCAATTGAATTACAAGGAAAAGAAGGTCAAGAAAAAATAAGTAACTGTTTAGATTCTCTAAGAAGCGCTTCATTAACAGAAGTTGATGGAGTTAAGGTTGCAACAAAACTTGACTATAAGTTAAGTAAAGAAGAAAATTTACTTAATAATACAGAGAGTGTTATTAACTTACCTAAGTCTAATGTATTAAAATATATATTAGAAGATGGTTCTTCATTTGTTGTTAGACCTTCAGGTACTGAGCCAAAAATGAAAATTTATTCAGCAGTTAAAGGTGAAAGCTTAATAAATGCTGAAGAAAAGTTAACAAGATTCAATGAAAAAGTTATGGAAATAATTAACGAAAAGTTAGCGTAATATAAGAAAAAGCTATCGGAAAACCGATAGCTTTTATTATTTTAGTATTTAATTTGAAAGTTTCATGTTAATACTGTATTATGAATAATGAAATAATTTACTAAAGGAGTGTAACTTATGGATTATAAGGTAGAAATTAAAGAAAGATTAGGTAAGTTATTATTTTTAGAAATGAATAAAGATGGATTTAAAGAAAATATAGGAATACCATCATATGTAACTTTTAAAAATAAAGATTTATATTTGCCAATAAGTTCCGAATATATTAGTTCTAATATAAATGATGAAATTAAAATTAAAAATCTTCCAATATATTATTTCATAGAAGGTATGTTTATTGCTATAGGAAGTGATGAAAAATTAAGATTCAATGATGATTATGAACTTATATTAGATTATATAAAAGATACTGAAACTTGTATAAAGTCACTTATAAGCAAGAGAATAGAAGAGAAGAGATACTTAGATGCATATCTTTTATTAAAAGGATATTATACATATTCTAAAGATTTAGAAGTTATGAAAAAAATATTACTTGTAGGGGAAACTATTAAGGAGGAAGAAAGCAGCTTTAAGGATATATTACTTGAGGATATAGATTATTGTATATCAAATAAGTTAAAAATAGCTGAGCCATATTTATATAAAGCTATAGTTTTAAAAGATGAAGGTGATTTTAAAGGCGCTAAGGTTGCTATAAATGAGTATTTCAACAATGGTGGAAAAGTAACACCAGAGGTTGAAATAATAAATAATGACATAAATAATATATCAGATTATGAAAATGCTATAGAGCTATTAGCTGAAGATCCAGCAAAAAGTATTGAAATATTACTTAGACTAGGTGAAGAGTTTGAAGAAAATCCACTTATTTATTATTATTTAGGAATAGCTTTTAGAAAATTAGAGAATTATCATAAGGCTATTTATTATTTAAAAGAAAGTGTAAAAAGAGAAAGTGGAATACTTGAGGTTATAGTTGAACTTGGATTAAACTATGCATGTATTGGTGAATTTGAAGAAGCAATTAAATACTTCAAAAAAGCATTTGAAGCATCAAGAGATGTAGAGATATGTACTAATATTATAATGTGTTATTTAAATATTAATGATTTAGAAAATGCTAAATTACATTTAGATATAGCAAAAAATTTAAATCCTGAAGATGAAATAGTTAAACAATTAGATACTATGATAAATAAGGGATAATGAAGGAAGAGTTTATATGGGGAAAAAAGAGAAATTCAAAAGTATAGATATATTAGGATATAATATATTTTCTGAAGATATAGAAAAGTGTGTTAAGACAGTATTTTCTTATGATAAGGTTCATATAGTATCTGGAAATCCAGAAGTTTTATATACAGGATTAAATAATAAGGAGTTATTTGATAATTTTACATCAAAATCTTCTTTAATAATACCTGATGGTGTTGGGACGCAAATTAGTGGTAAAATTTTAAAAACACCTGTACAAGAGAAAATTGCTGGAATTGAGCTTATGAAAAAGATAATTGATGAATGTGAAAAGACTGGAGAAGGTATTTACTTATTAGGAGCAAGTGAAGAAAATTTAAAGGCTTGTGTTGCTAATATAATAAGAGATTATCCTAAAATTAATATTGTTGGGTATCATAATGGATTTTTTGATTTAGAAGATCCAAAAGAAATATTAGAAGAAATAAAAAAGAAAAAGCCGCTAGCATTATTTGTTGCAATGGGATGTCCAAGGCAAGAAAAATTTATTGTAAAGTATATGGATCAGCTTCCATGTAAGATATATATGGGAGTTGGAGGAAGTTTTGATGTAATTGCTGAAAAGGTAAATAGAGCTCCAAGATGGATGATTAATATAGGAATGGAATGGGCTTATAGAGTTGCCAAAGAACCTTGGAGAATTAAAAGGCTTGGAAGTATTCCTAAGTTTATATGGACTGTTGCAAAGAGTAGAGGTAATAAATAATGAAAGGTAACAAAATATTTAAAGCAGCTTTTTTAGTTATGATAATTAGCATCCTAAGCAGATTTTTAGGGTTGTTTAGGGATATGCTAGTTGGATATCAGTTTGGTGCTAGTATTTATACAGACGCTTATAAAGCAGCGGTATCTGTGCCAGAAACTGTTTTTACTATTGTAGGTCTTGCTATATCAACAGTGTTTATTCCAATGCTTAGTAAAGTTAAGTATGATAAAAATAAAGATGAAATGTTTAAATTTTCTAATAATATTATTTCTATATTATTAGTTATTTCAATAATTATTTTTGCATTAGGTTTCATATTTACAAATGAAATAGTTGCTTTTATGTTTGACGGATTTAGTAAAGAAAAGTTTACTCTTACAGTTTTTTTAACAAGAATAACTTTATTTAATCTTTTATTTCTATCCATAAATGCATGTTATACCGCAATGCTACAAGTATGTGAAGATTTTGTTATTCCTTCAATTTTAGGTATGTTCTTTAATGCACCAATGATAATTTACCTATTATTCTTTAATGATATTAGTATTGTTGGTTTAACAATTGCAAATGTTATTGGGAACTTTTTAAGAGTTGCAGTTCAAGTTCCAGTCTTATATAAGCATGGATATAGATTTAAATTATTTATTAATCTAAAAGATGAGAGAATAAAGAAAATATTAATATTAATTATACCAGTAATCATTGGTTCAGGTGCAAACTCATTAAATATGGTAGTTGATATGAAAGTAGCATCTTCATTAGGAGATGGAGCTGTTAGTGGTTTAGATTTTGCACAAAAGATAATAGTTTTTGCTAATACTGCAATAACAACATCTATTGTAACAGTTATGTATCCTCTTATGGCAAATAAATTGAATGAAGGGGATAATGAAGGTTTTTCAATGTATTTAACAAAGTCTATTTCTATAATTGCTTTATTGTTAGTACCTATTTCTATCGGATTTATATTATTGAATAAGGAAATTATAAGTGCTTTTTATGAGAGGGGTAAGTTTAATGATGTAGCTGTAGGAATTACAGCAAGTGCATTTTTAGGATATTCTTTAGTACTTCCATTTACAGGAGTAAGAGATATTTTAAATTCATCATTATTTTCAATGCAAAAAACCAAAGTAACAACAATCAATGGAATAATTGGTGTAGTTGTAAATGTTATTTTGAGTATTAGTTTATCAAAGATATTTGGTATATTTGGTGTAGCAATAGCCTCTACAATAGCATCAATGATAACAGCAGTATTATTATTTATTTCTACTAGAAAGTTTGTTGGGAATTTTGATGTTTTTCCTATGATAATAAAATTATTTAAAATATCATTATCGGCAATAGTAATGCTTCTTGCACTTACATTATTAAATAATAAGATTAATTTAAACAATGCAATATTAACTATTTTACTTAATGGTGTAGTAGGAGCTATTATTTATTTCATAGCGTGTAAAATATTAAGAGTTGAAGAATTTAATGAAGTAATAGATATGATAAAAAACAAAGTATCTAAAAGAGGGATTTAGGAGGAAAATATGAAAATATTATTTATAGCGTGCTATTCACCATTAATTAATAATTCAGCATCTATTGAAACTTTACAATACTTAAATAATTTAGCTAAGATTGATGGAAATGAAGTTCATCTTTTAACTGTAAATTTTCCTAAAAACTCAATTTATTATGATGAGTATATTTTAAGTATGTTAGATAAAAAAGTTAAAATGCATATAATTTCTGGTGGGAAAATATTTGAAAAAATAATGCCTAAGAAATCTCTTAATACAGAAGTGGCCGATGTATCTAAAAGTAATAAAAGTTTTATAAAAACGTTGCTTAAAAAAGGTAAGTCAATTATAGCTGTGCCAGATATGTATTTAAATTGGGCTAAGTCTGCAAGTAAATATGGTATTGAATTAGCAAAAAGAGAAAAATTTGATGTTATGTTTTCAATGCATGAGCCACCATCAAGTCATATTTGTGCTCTTAAGATTAAGGAAGAATTTAGAGATTTACCATGGGTTACTTATTGGAGTGATCCATGGCTTAAAGATTCAACTAGAGCTAATATAAGTAAAGCAAGAAGAAAATTTGAAGGTTCATTTGAAAAGAAAATTGTTGAGCTTAGTGATAAATTCATTTTTGTAACTAAGGCAAATAGAGATGACTATATAAAATCATATAATATTCCTGTGGAGAAAACTTTTATAGTAACAAGAGGTTATGATGAAAAGCAATATAGTGAAATTAAAAAATCTTCTAAGCCTAGTCTTATAAATAAAGATAAAATTAATTTTGTTTATGCTGGAGAAATTTTCTCGAAACTTAGAGATGTTAATCCTTTTATAGGGGCATTAAATGATATTAAAGATAAGAATGTTGAGCTATATAATAAATTAAATGTTATGTTCTTTGGGAATATAGATGATGAAGATATAAAAAATAAGCTAATGCAAGTTGAAAATGTTAATGTTTCACCTAGAATTCCTTATGATGAAGCGTTAGGATATATGCTTAATAGTGAAGTATTATTATTATTTGGAAATAAAAACTCAAAACAAATTCCAGCTAAAATATATGATTATTTTGGAGCAGATGGTCTTATTTTTGTTATTCTTGGAGATGAAAATGATCCTATAAGGGATGTGGTGGAAAATAAGAAAAAATGTATTGTTGTAAATAATAATACTCATGAGATTGTAAATGGAATTAATAAAATAGTTTCTATGCTTGAAAATAATGAGAAGTATGGACCTATTGAAGAATATAAATGGCAATATATTTCTAAAAGACTTAACGATATTTTAAAGGGGTAATTATTATGCACGTAATGTTTATACCTTCTTGGTATGATAATAACAGAAATAAAGTTCATGGTAGTTTTTTTAGAGAACAAGCAACAAAACTTCAAGAAAGTGGAGTAAAGGTTACAGTTGCATATAATGAAATTTGGCCATTGACATTAATGGGAAAAGTAAAAGAGAAAAGTGGTTTATCTTTTAATCTTGAAAAAGGATTAAGAACTTACAGATATAAAAATTATAATTTTATACCTAAGCATCCATTAATGTTTAATATTTTTGATAAAAGAATGGAAAAATTATATAAGGAAGTTGTAAAAAAGGAAGGGAAAGTTGATGTTATACATGCACAATCATCACTGTGGGGTGGAATAAGTGCGGCTTATGTAGCAAAAAAATATAATATTCCTTTAGTTATTACGGAACATTCTTCTGTAAAAAGAGGCCAATATGTTAGAGAAAGTTATTATAAGAGAATAGTTAATTCTTATAAAAGTGCAGATGCTATAATAGCAGTTGGAAATGGACTTAAAAAAGAAATAGAAGAATTAACAAATAGAAAAGATATAAAAGTTATAGGTAACTTAGTTGATTTATCTCTTTTTGATATAAGGGATATTAAAAAAGAAAGTGATGAATTTATATTCTTTAGTGTTGCTTTTTTAGAGGGAGAAAAAGGATTTGATACTTTAATTAAAGCATTCTCAAAGAAATTTAAAAATGAAAAGGTAAGATTAGTTATTGGTGGAGATGGAAGCCAAAGAGAATGGCTAGAAGGTATAGCTAAAAGTGAAGGTATAGAAAATCAAGTGACATTTACAGGAGCATTATCTAGAGAAGAGGTATCAAGCTGGATGAATAAGTGTGATGTTTTTGTTTTGCCTTCAAGATACGAAACATTTGGAGTGGTATATATAGAGGCTTTGGCTAGTGGTAAGCCTGTAATAGGAACATTTAATGGTGGTGCAGAGGATATAGTAAGTAAAGATGTTGGAATATTAGTTGAGATAGATAATATAAAAGATCTAAGTGAAGCTATGGAATATATGAGAAAAAATAATAAGAAATACGAACCAGATAAATTAAGAAAATATTGTACTGAGAAGTTTAGTGCAAATGTAATAATAAAAAAAATAATAAATGTCTATAAAGAAGTAATAAAATAAAGGGGTGCTAGAATGAATTTTAAAGAATATTCAATAGATAAGTTTTTATATGAACTAAAGACTGATTTGCCATCACCAGGAGGTGGAAGCACTGCTGCATTAGTTTCTGCTTTGGCAGGAGCATTAAATTCTATGGTATACTCGTTCACTGTAGATAAAAAATCTTTTGAAAAGCTAGATGATAATAATAAAGAAAAAATGATAAACTTAAAAGAAAAATGTGAAGAGTTTATAAGCAAAAGTATTTATTATATGGAAGCCGACAGAGATACTTTTACAGCATTAATGGATACATTTAAATTGCCAAAGGATACTGATGAAGAAAAAAGATATAGATCACAAATGATTAAAGAAAAAACAATAGCAGCAATGGAATCACCATTAAATTTGGCTAAGGATTCTTTAGAGTTTTATGATAATATAGATTTTGCAATTGAATTTGGAAATAAAAATTTAATTTCAGATGCTATAGTTGCAGCAATACTTTTACATAGTGCTATAGAAAGTGCTATAGTAAATGTCCTTGTTAATTTTAATAGTTTAGGAAATAAAGAAGGGTATGAAAATATACCTAATAAGTGCAAGGAAATAATAGAATCATCACTTCTTAGAAAGACAGAGATAGTAAAATCTTTTGGAATATAAAAGATAAAAGTCATAATAAATAAGATGTAAAAAACTTATTTATTATGACTTTTTTTATTTGAAATACTTAGGATTTATACATTAAAATAAATTATTGATAGTCTGGAAGTTCATCAAGTGATTTGAATTCATAGCCATCAGCTTTAATTTGTTGTATTACAGTTTTTAAAACAGCTGTATTAGTTTTAGAAACTGCATGTATAAGCATTATACAACCAGGATGAACACCATTTGTAATCTTTTTAATTGCTTCTTCTTCGCTAGGTTGATTATCTATAATCCAATCTTTATATGCAAAGCTCCAAAAAATTGTTTTATAACCTAAATCTTTAGTTTTCTTTAGAGAGTTTATTGAATATTTTCCCATAGGCGGTCTAAAGAATTTAGGCATGTCTGAGCCAACAATTTCTTTATATGCTTCTTCTACATCAGTGAATTCAGCTTTGAATTTTTCAGGGTCTGTAACAGTTGCCATTGATGGATGATGATTAGAATGGTTACAAACTAAATGACCTTCATCAGCCATTCTCTTAATAATTTCTGGATTATCAACAATATAAGGCTTTACTACAAAAAAAGCTGCTGGAACTTTTTCATCACGTAAAACATCTAATATTTTTGGTGTATAACCATTTTCATATCCTTCATCAAAGGTTAAATAAATGACTTTTTCATTAGTATCACCTAAATAATAAGCATCATATTTAGATAAAAGTCCTGTAGCCTCTTTAGGGCATTCTGGTAAAGTGTCTTTACCTCTATTTACAAAGTACCAATTTAATTCTGAATCGTCTGAGGCCAAAGTTATAGAGTGGCCAAAGGCAATTGTAGAGAAGCAGCTTATTGATAAAATTAAAGCTAGCATGAAAACAAACAACTTATTTTTTCTCATTCTAAATCCTCCCTTTCATAAGTTATATTAATATGTTTTGTATATGGAGAGATATTACACGTGGAAAAAAGAGGGGATTTATATAAAAATATTGAATAAAAGTAAAAAGAAAATATTGACAAATAAAAAATGTAGGAATATACTGGTAAAAGAATAAATTATTTAGGAGGTAGGAACATGTTAAATATTAAATTTAGAAATTATAAAGAAAATAGAATAAATAAAAATAACCCTATCTCTATAGTTTTATATAGCTAAAAATAGTTTGTATAAAATTAAATAAAATTTTTACTTAGTAAATAGAGGTCGTGGTTATTAGCCATGGCCTTTTTATATATTTTTATGAAAGTATATTTAATTATATTATTATGATAAAAAGCCATGGTATATCCATGGCTTTTTTTATTATAAAAGGAGGTAAAAGTATGAAAAATGGAGATCTAAAAGGTGGCTAACAATTAAATTTTAAACTAAAGGGGGAGTCAGTAATGACTAAAGTATTTAAGTACGTATTGAAGTATAAGGGAACATTGATTTTTGGAACTATATCTATGCTTATTGTTATTGGTGTTGATTTATTAATTCCGTATATGCAACAAATATTTATAGATGATGGAATTATTGCGGGAAATGAAAAAAGCATATTTTTTGTTCTGGGGGCTATATTAGTTATTTCAGTAATTAAAGCAATATTTGGATATAATAAAGAGTTTAAATATGACCTATTGAGTACTTGGGTCCATCAGGATATTAAAAATGATCTTTTTACTCATATTCAAAAATTGGAATTTAAATATTTTGATGAAATGAATACTGGAGAGCTGATGTCAAGAATTGGAGAAGATGCAGAAAATATATGGCAAACTATTGGTTATGGACTAAGGCTTTTTGTTGAAAATATAATTTATTTTGTTATATCAACAATAATCTTATTTTCTCTAAACTGGAAATTAGCTTTGGCATGTTTTATAGTTATGATTCCAATAGGATTTATTGCAGTACAGCTTGAAAAGAAATTTGGTAAATGTTATGGAGAAATAAGTGATAAGACAGCTGAGATAAACACTACTGCACAAGAGGATATAGCTGGTATAAGACTTGTTAAAGCTTTTTCAAGAGAAAAGTATGAAATAAGCAAATTTTTAAAATTAAATAAATCTTACTATGATTTAAATATGAATCAAGCAAAAATAATAGGAAATTATTTTCCTAAAATAGAGTTCTTAACTAACATTTCATTAGTAATAATGATAGTTTTAGGTGGATATTTAGTTATGAATGAAGATATGACTGTTGGAGTTTTAGTAGCTTTTAGTGGATATATATGGAATCTTATATGGCCAATGAGAATGCTTGGAGAACTTACAGATTTAATTTCAAGGAATTTAGCTTCTGCTAAAAAGATATTTGCAATTATAGAAAGGGAGCCTGAAATAAAAAGCGGTTCATCAAATAATATAAAAATTAGAGGTGATATTAAATTTGAAAATGTTAGTTTTAGTTATAATGATGAATTAGTATTGAAAAATATTAATTTAGATATTAAAGCAGGAAGTACTGTAGCTATAATGGGAACTACTGGTTCCGGAAAATCAACTTTATTAAACCTTATAGGAAGATATTATGATGTAAAAGAAGGTAGTATAAAAGTTGATGATATAGATGTTAAAAATTATAATTTAGAGGTTTTAAGAAGTAGTATGGCGATTGTACCACAAGATACTTTCTTATTTTCAGATTCTATTTTAAATAATATAAAGTTTAGTAATGAAAATGCAGATATAGATGAAGTGAAAAAATACTCTAAATTAGCATGTTCTTTAAATTTTATAGAAGATTTAGATGAAGGTTTTAATACTGAAATAGGAGAAAGAGGAATAGGGCTTTCAGGAGGTCAAAAACAAAGAATATCTATTTCTAGAGCTTTAATAAGAAATTCTTCAATCTTGATTTTAGATGATTCAACTTCAGCTTTAGATATGGAGACAGAACAAGAGCTATTAAAGAATTTATCTGGTATGGAAAAACAAAGTACAACTTTTATAGTTGCTCATAGAATTTCAGCAGTTAAAAATTCAGATTTAATAGTTTACTTGGAGAATGGTGAAATAAAAGAAAAAGGAACTCATGAAGAGTTGTTAGGATTAAAAGGTGCTTACTATGATATTTATTGTGAGCAGTTTAAAGATTTTAATGCTTTAGAAAAGGAGGTTATATAAGATGCAGAATAATATAAATAAAGATGAAGAAGTTATGAGACGTAGTAAAAGCGAAATAACAATTAAGTTATTAACTTATCTTAAGCCATATAAATTAAAATCTTTTTTAGTAGTTCTATTAATGATATTTGTGATGGTCTGTGAAATAGTAAATCCTTTATTATTGAAGATAGCTATAGATGATTATGTAGGTAGTAGAAATGTTAATGGTTTGATAGTAATAGGAGTTTCCTTATTATCATTAAATTTAGTAGCTTGGGGATTATCAAAAATAAGATGGAACATGATAACTAGTATAACTAATAACATTTTAGTTAATATAAGACATGAGTTATATAGCCATATTCAATATTTATCCTTTGATTTTTTTGATAATAGACCTGTAGGGAAAATACTTGCAAGGGTTGTTGGAGATGTTAATGCTTTGAAAAATTTATTTTCTCAAGCAATACAATCTTTTATTCCGCAAATAATTAATTTGTTTTGTGTTGCGATAATAATGTTTGTGCTTAATATTAAATTAGCTTTAGCGTCAATAGCACTGCTTCCTTTATTAGGATTTGCAATGTTTTGGATAGAGATTTATTCGAGAAGAAGATGGGAGATTTATAGAAATAAACGCTCTAATTTAAATGGTTTTACTCATGAAGATTTTTCAGGAATAAAAGTTGTACAGGGGTTTGCTAGAGAAAAAGGAACAGAAAATAATTTTAAAGATATGGTAGGAGAATTAAGTAATTCATTTGTAAAAGCAGTAAGGCTAAATGATTGTTTCTGGCCATTAGTAGAATTATCTTGGGGTATAGGAACTCTTGTGGTTTTTGCTGTAGGATACTTTTTAATAAAAAGTGGTGAAATAGAAATAGGTACATTAATAGCATTTTCAATGTATGTTGGTATGTTCTGGAGGCCTATTATGAATCTTTCAAGTTTTTATAATACTTTAATTACAAATTTTTCAGCAGCAGATAGAATATTTGACATATTAGATGTAGAACCTGTTATAAAAAATTCTTTAAATGCCAAGCCAATTGGGAAGATTCAAGGTAATGTAGAATTTAAAAATGTTACTTTTTCTTATGATGATGAAAATGAAGTCTTGAAAAATGTAAGTTTTAAAGTTTCAAAAGGGGAGAAGATTGCTTTAGTAGGAGCTACAGGAGCTGGTAAGAGTACTATAGTTTCATTGTTAAGTAGATTTTATGATCCAACTAAAGGGAAAATTTTAGTAGATGGAAAAGATATTAAAAATGTTGACTTAGAAAGTTTGAGGAGTCAAATGGGAATTATGCTTCAGGATACATTTTTATTTTCAGATTCAATTATGGAAAATATAAGATATGGAAGGCTTGATGCTACTGATGAAGAAGTAATTAATGCTGCTAAAGCTGTAAATGCTCATAGTTTTATTATGGAGTTAGAAAAAGGATATGATACTGAAGTTAATGAAAGAGGATCAAGACTATCTTTAGGTCAAAGACAATTGATATCTTTTGCAAGGGCGCTTCTTGCTAATCCAAGAATATTAATTTTAGATGAAGCAACTTCTAACATTGATACTCAAACAGAAAAGTTAGTTCAGGAAGGAATAGAAAAGATTCTTTATGGAAGAACTTCTTTTGTAGTTGCTCATAGACTTTCTACTATTAGGGACTGTGATAAGATTATGGTTATAAATAATGGTGAAATTGAAGAGGTTGGAAATCATGAAGAGCTTCTAAAGAAAAAAGGGAGTTATTATGAATTGTATATGGCACAATATAACTTCTTAAGCGAAGGAGCTTAGAAATTAATAGAGTGTTTATATGTTGAATATGAAAAGTTAAGAGAATGGCTTAGTAGGTTATTCTTAGCTTTTCGTTTCAAATTTAGATATAATTTATAATAAATTATATAAATCCTTTAAATTCAAGATTCATGATTGATATTAATTGCCAAAATAAAGGTTATGGAACTATAGCGTTGAAAAAGTTTTTGGAATTTTTTCATAATAAGTTTCCTCATGAAAGTTTATATACAAGTGTAGAAATTGATAATAAAATAGCTATTAAAATGTATGAGAACTTTGGATTTAAAAAGCTAAATTCTTTTGAATATAAAATAGAAGAAAAAATATATAGAGAATTTAGAATGATTAAAGAAAAATGGTAAAATTAAATGGATTATAGAGTTTTTAAAAAGTATGGAGAATAAACGAATATTTTATCGTTGAAATTAAGTTAGTTCTAGAGTATAATCTTAGAAGTATTAGTAAGGTCGAAAGGATGTTATATAGATGAGATTAGGGATTGTAGGACTACCAAACGTAGGAAAAAGTACATTATTTAATGCTATAACAAAAGCAGGGGCAGAATCAGCAAACTACCCATTCTGTACAATAGAACCAAACGTTGGTGTTGTTAGCGTACCAGATAAGAGATTAGACGTATTAGAAAAAATGTATGGTACAAAGAGAAAAGTTTATACTGCTGTAGAATTTTATGATATTGCAGGATTAGTTAAAGGAGCTTCAAAAGGTGAAGGTTTAGGAAATAAATTTTTATCACATATCAGAGAAGTTGAAGCCATAGTACATGCAGTTAGATGTTTTGAAGATGAAAATGTAGTTCATGTTGAAGGTTCAGTAGACCCAATTAGAGATATAGAAACGATTAACTTAGAACTTATATTTGCAGATTTAGAAGTTTTAGAAAGAAGAATGGAAAAAGGAGTAAAGCTTGCTAGATCTGGTGATAAAAAAGCTAAGGCAGAATATGAAATAATGGAAAAGGTTAAAGCTCATTTAGAGGCTAATAGACCAATTAGAACATTAGAATTAAATGAAGATGAAGAAGCTTTTGTTAAATCTTTATTTATGATAACTTCTAAACCAGTATTATATTCTTGCAATATATCAGAAGATGATATGATGAGTGGAAATCTTGAAAATAAATATGTTAAGATGGTTAAAGAATATGCAGCAAATGAAAATTCAGGAGTAGTTGTTGTGTGTGCTAAGCTTGAAGAAGAATTATCTGGACTTGATGAAGAAGAAAAAGCTGAAATGTTAGAAGAGTATGGAATAGAAGAATCAGGATTAGATAAATTAATAAGAGCATCTTATAAATTATTAGGATTAATAAGTTATTTAACGGCTGGTGTTCAAGAAGTTAGAGCATGGACTATAAAAGAGGGAACTAAGGCCCCAGCAGCAGCAGGTAAAATTCACTCTGATATAGAAAGAGGATTTATAAGAGCTGAAGTTGTATCATATGATGATTTAGTTGAATGTGGCTCAGAAGCAGCAGCTAAAGAAAAAGGATTATATAGACTTGAAGGTAAGGAATACGTAATGAAAGATGGAGATGTAGTAAACTTCAGATTTAACGTATAATATATATTTGTAAAATAGGAACTGTTTTGACAGTTCCTATTTTTATTAAAAAATATACAACAAATAAGGAGAAAAAAAGACTAATACTAAAGATAATTGCCATAAAATGTAACAAAAATAAGGCTTGCTAATAGTCATACTTAAAAATAGATGAAACTATTGATTTCCCTGTATTTATCATAAGAAAAAAATACTATTTTAAGTAAATATATCTTGAAGGAAAGCGAATAATTTTATAGAATATATATAGTGGTGTAAAGTGGTTAAAAGTGGTTTAGTATGACTTAATGGAGGGCAAGATGTTTATTGGCGAATATTCACATAGTTTGGATAGTAAAAATAGAATGATTGTACCTGTAAAGTTAAGAGATGAACTAGGAGAAAGGTTCGTAATTACTAAAGGACTTGATGGATGTCTTTACGCTTATCCGGAGAACGAATGGAAAGTACTTGAAGAGAAACTAAAAAAGTTGCCACTCACAAATAAAGATGCAAGAGCATTTGTAAGATTTTTCTTTTCAGGTGCATGTGAAGTGGAAACCGATAAACAAGGAAGAGGATTAATTCCATTAAACCTAAAAGAATATGCGGGGATAGAAAAGGATATAGTAAGTATAGGAGCCTTAACAAGAGTAGAAATATGGAGTAAGGAAAATGGCAAGAGTATAATGAATCAAATATAGATTTTAATTCAATTGCTGAAAAAATGGGCGATTTAGGAATATAAGGAGTTAGAAAGAATGGAATTTAATCACGTATCAGTTTTACTGAATGAATGTTTAGAAGCACTTAGTATTAAAGAAAATGGTATTTATGTTGATTGTACATTAGGAGGAGCTGGTCATTCATCTGAAATTATTAAAAGATTGTCTAGTGAAGGAAGGCTTATAGGTATAGATCAAGATAAGGATGCATTAAAAGCAGCAGGCAAAAGGTTACAGAACTATTCGAATGTTACTTTTGTACACAGCAATTTTCATAATATAGGAGCAATCTTAGAAGAGCTTGAAATCGAAAAAGTTGATGGTATTCTAATGGATTTAGGGGTTTCATCTTATCAATTAGATGAAGGTGAAAGAGGCTTTAGTTATATGAAAGATGCACCTTTAGATATGAGAATGAATAGAGAAAATAGTTTTTCAGCCTATGAAGTTGTTAATGATTATAGTGAGGAAGAATTATATAGAATCATAAGAGATTATGGGGAAGAGAAGTTTGCCAAGAGAATAGCTAACTTTATTGTAACTAGAAGAAGTGAAAAAAATATAGAAACTACATTAGAGCTAGTAGAGATAATAAAGGATGCAATTCCAGCCAAGGCTAGAAGAGAAGGACCTCACCCAGCAAAAAGAACTTTCCAAGCTATTAGAATTGAGGTAAATAGTGAATTATCAATTCTAAATAAGGCTATAGAAGATGGTGTTAATAAACTAAATAAAGGTGGAAGAATGGCTATAATTACTTTCCATTCTTTAGAGGATAGGATAGTTAAAAATAAGTTTAGAGATTTAGCCATATCTTGCAGATGTCCAAAGGAATTTCCAATTTGTGTTTGTGGAGAAAAAGCAAAGGTAAAAGTTATAACAAGAAAAGCAATAGATCCTTCAAAGGAAGAGGTTGAAGTAAATCCAAGAAGTAGAAGTGCAAAATTAAGAGTAATAGAAAAGATATAAATATTATGAAAATTGGCAGGGATGTGAATAAAATGGGAGTTAAGGAATATGATTATATAAGAGGAAATACAGCTTTAGCACCAGAGAGAAAAGTTAAGGAACTAGATAAAAAAAGAGAGTTACAAAGAAAAGAAAGAGAGCGTAAAGCTCATCAGAAAAGAAAAAACCTTCTAGTTAGTGGATTAACAATTGCTACGATTATGTTTACATTAGGAGCTACAACTTTATATCTAGATGGGAAAATACATGCCTTTCAGAAAGAGTTATTAATCTTAGAAGGAAATATGAAAGAAGAAGAAGATGTAAATGCAGCAATTAATGTAGATATGTTAAAATTTGCATCATTCGATAAAATAAAAAGCACAGCAGAAAATGAATTAGGAATGGTTTATCCAAGTTCTGAAAGTACTATAAGTATTGATATGTCAAAAGAATACTTTTCACATTTAAAAAATGAGGAAAGCAAGAAGAGTGGGTTACTACAAAAAATTATAGCAGCATTTAATTAATGGATAATTTATAGAAATGTAGACGCAAGGTATATCTTAGTAGTATTTTGAACTCTAATTATTCATTAGTTAAATGTTCCTTGGAGGAATTTAATATGAATAAGAAAGGGTTTAAGGATAGAGCAGTCATGCGTAAAAGGATGGTATTAGCTCTATGGTTTATTACTGCTGTGTTTGCCTTGCTAATTATTAGGTTATCCTATATTATGCTTGTTAAAAGAGAGGATTATTCTAGTAGGGCAGAAGATCAATGGACAAGTGAAGTTAGAATAGATGCGAGAAGAGGTAGAATTTTAGATAGAAACGGAAATGAATTGGCTGTATCAGCGAATGTTTACAGAATAGACTTTGATTTGAATTCTATTAGACAGTATTTAAAGAAAAATGAAAAGACTACTGATGATATTGCTCCTTTAATTGCAGAAGCAGTAGATATGGATACTAGTACAGTTAAGGATAAGCTTGAGACTAAGCTTGCAAATGGTAATGATGCAGGTTCGGCTACTTTGGTAAGAAGAATTGAAAAGGACTTAGCTGATAAAGTTAAGGAATTGAATATTCAAGGAGTTATAGTATCACCAGATACTCAAAGATATTATCCAGAAGGACAATTCTTATCACATGTGTTAGGAACTACCAATAGTGATGGGCAAGGATTAACTGGAGTAGAGCTTCAGTATAATGAATATCTTTCAGGTGTTCCAGGATTAAGAATTACTGAGTTAGATAGAAATAGTGAAGCTTTAGATTACACAATATCAAATTTTACTGCACCTATTGCTGGTAAGGATGTAACATTAACTATAGATAAAAACTTACAAGCTATAGCTGAAAAAGTAGCGGAAAAAGGTCTTGTTGATAATAAAGCAAAAAGAGTTTCTATACTTGTAATGAATCCACAAAATGGAGAGATATTAGCTATGGTTAATGAACCAGATTTTGATCCTAATAATCCATTTGAGGGATATGAAGATTTTATAGGTGAAACTGATGCTGAAAAACTTCAAAAGATGTGGAGAAATAGTTTAGTTAATGATACCTTTGAACCAGGATCAATATTTAAGGTAATTACTATGTCGACAGCTATAGAAGAGGGATTGGTTTCAGAGTCTGATACTTTTGAGTGTGGAGGTAGCTTACAAGTAGGTCCACATACTATCCATTGTTGGAAAAGATCAGGACATGGAAGTCAAATATTACCGGAAATTCTTCAAAACTCATGCAATGTTGGGTTTATGAAACTAGGAGAAAAAATTGGAGCAGAAAAACTTGTTGAATATATTAAAAAGTTTGGTTTTGGACAAGTTTCAGGAGTAGATTTACCAGGAGAGGCAAGAGGAATAATAAAATCAGCAGAGAATATGAATGATGCTGATCTTGCAACAATATCTTTTGGGCAAACTAACACAGTTAATGCAATTCAATATATGACAGCATATAATGCTATAGTTAATGGTGGAACATTGATACAACCTCATGTAATGAAATCTATTAGTCATGTAGATAGTAATGGAAATACAATAGTTGATGAAGAGTTTGAAGCAAAGACTACAGAAAATGTAATTTCTGAAGAGACAGCTGCTACTTTGAGAGATTACTTGGAAAGAACTGTAAATCAAGGTGGATCTAATAAAGTTTATATAGAAGGATATCATATTGGAGCAAAAACAGGTACTGCACAAAAGGTTAATCCTTTAACAGGGTCTTATGAATCAGGAAAGTATATATCATCTATGGCAGGGTTTGCAACAGTTGAAAATCCTCAGATTACTGTATTTTTAAGTATAGATGAACCAAGTAATGGTGCATATTATGCTGGCGTAGTAACAGCTCCATTAGGTAAAATATTATTAGAAGATATATTTAATTATTTAGATAGTGAATTTACACAAGATGAAAATGTAATACTAAAGGATATAGTTATTCCAGAGTTAAGAGGATTATCAGTTTCAGAGGCTAAAAATTTACTGAAAGAATATAACTTGGAGTGTACTGTGGCAGGTGATGGTGAGACAATAACAAATATGCAACCTTACCCTGGATATACTGTAAAGGAAGGTTCTACGATAAATCTTTACACAGATGAAAATGAAACTTATAATAAAGATGTTGTTATGCCTGATATAAGAGGTTATTCAAAAGAATCAGCTATAGAACTTTTGGACAGCTTAGGAATAAAATATACACTTCAAGGAGATGGAGTAGTAATAAATCAAAGTATTCCTAGTGGGGAAGTAATTTCAGAAGGTACTACTGTAAAGTTAACATTAAGTGCTGAGTATGGAGATTAAGATTTTTATTTTTTAGCATGTGGTATATTCACATGCTAAATTTATGTATAGACAAAATGTTTTTACTGTAGAATAAGAAGCTATATTGATGTCTATAATTAAAAGAAATATACTTAGTAAAAAGAAAAATAATATTTGAAAGATGAAGGTAGAGTGATTATTATGGAAATGACTTTTAAGGAAATGCTAAATGCAATAGATGGAGAAGTTATTGTACAAAAGGAAGAGATTAATTTTAATAAGTTATGTATTGACACAAGAAAAATAGAAAAAAATAATGTCTTCTTAGCAATTAAAGGAGCTAATTTTAATGGAAATGATTTTACAGTAAAAGCTTTAGAAAATGGAGCATCTGTTGTAATAATAGATGAAATTAAATTTGATTTACAAGAAGTGCAGAATAAAGGTACTATAATAAAAGTAAAAGATACTAGAAAAGCATTATTAAGTTTAGCTAAGTTTTATAGAGAAAAATTAGGGCTTAAGGTTGTTGGAGTTACTGGTTCAACAGGAAAAACATCAACTAAAGATTTAATAGCAGCTCTTCTAAGTGATAAGTATAAAGTATTTAAGACAAAAGGAAATTTCAATAATGATATAGGATTGCCACTTATGATATTAGAGCTAACTTCAGAATTTGATGTAGCGGTATTAGAAATGGGAATGAGTTCTTTAGGAGAAATAGAGTTACTTGCAAGTGTTGCTAGACCAAATGTAGCTGTTATAACTAATATTGGATTATCACATATAGAAAATTTAAAAACACCAGAAAATATTTTAAAAGCAAAAATGGAAATTGCTACTTTCTTTAAGGATGAAAATACATTAATTCTTAATGCTGAAGATAAACTATTACAAAATATTTCATCAAATGTATTTAAAGTTAAAAAAATTGGTTATAATCATGAATATGATGTTTACGCATCTAATATTATATTAAGAGAAGAGGAAACAGAGTTTTTAGCTCATGCTTTTGGTGATGAAGCTGTATTTAATCTACCAATGGCAGGTAAGCATAATGTATTAAATACAATGCTTGCAATTGAAGTTGCAGAGTGTTTAAATGTTTCTTTTAAACAAATGGTTAAAGGACTTGGAAATTTAGAAGCTACTTCCATGAGATTACAAGTTATAAAAAAAGAAGGGCTTACTATAATAAATGATTGTTATAATGCCAGTCCTGATTCAATGAAATCTTCTTTAGATGTACTTTCAGCTTATAAAAATTGTAGAAAAATTGCAATTTTAGGTGATATGTATGAATTAGGAGATGAATCAGAAAGAGCTCATTTTGAAGTAGGAAAATATGCAAAAGATAAAGTTGATATCTTAATAGTTATAGGTAGATACATTAAAAACTTTAAAGATGGATTTGATAATGATAATATAATCATGTATAACACTAAAGAGGAATGCATAAAAGAATTGAAAAATATTGTTAAACTAGATGACGTAGTATTAATTAAGGCATCTAGAGGTGTTAAACTAGAAGATGTTGTTAAAAATTTAGAAGAGATGTAATTCAACGAAGGAGGTGAACTGCTAAGTATAGCAGTGAAAGATGGGGGATAGTACTATGAACATATTACCAGGAGAAATAACAAAAATATTAATATTAACTTTTGTAATAGGGGTTATTATAGCTTTAATACTTGGCCCAATTACAATACCACTTTTAAGAAGATTAAAGTTTGGTCAAAACATTAGAGAGGAAGGACCTAAAAGTCATTTAAAGAAAGCAGGAACTCCTACAATGGGAGGAGTAATGTTTATTCTTTCAACAACAATAGTAATGCTTATTATGGGTGATAGTTTTACTGAAAAAGGAATGGTAGCATTATACTCACTTATTGCATTTGGATTTATTGGATTTTTAGATGATCTTTTAAAGATATTAAAAAAGCAAAGTGAAGGATTAAAAGCATGGCAAAAAATGCTTCTATTATTAATTGTTTCAGGAGCATTTGGTTACTATAGCTATGTAAATTTACCTCATGATATTGTAATACCATTTACTAGCTTTAAGCTTCCTTTAGGTGTGTTATATGTTCCATTTGTTATATTTGTTTACGCGGCTATGACAAATGCTGTTAACTTAACAGATGGATTAGATGGATTAGCATCAACAGTATCAGTTTTAGTTTTAACATTTTTTGGAGTTTTAACATTTATAATTCAAGATTACTCATTAACTATATTTTCAGTAGCATTAATAGCGGGATTAATTGGTTTCTTAAAATTTAATTCGTATCCTGCAAAAGTATTTATGGGAGATACAGGTTCTTTAGCAATTGGTGGAGCTATTACTACAATAGCAATAATAAGTGGGTATCCTCTATTAATAGTAATAGTTGGAGGTATTTATGTTGTAGAGGCTTTATCAGTAATAATACAAGTTACTTCCTTTAAATCAACTGGAAAAAGAGTATTTAAAATGGCTCCTATCCATCACCATTTTGAACAATGTGGATGGAATGAAGTAAAAATAGTTACAGTATTTTCAATAATAACGGTAATTTTATGTATAATAGGGTTTTTTGCAATTTAGTAATTAAATTGGAGGAATGTCTATGAATTTTTATAAGCCCAAGGGAAAAAAAGAAATGGGGCAAATTGATTATGGTATATTTTATACTTTATGTATACTATTATCAATAGGGGTTGTTATGGTGTACTCCACAAGTTCTTTTTATGCTATGTTTCATAATAACGATAGTATGTATTTCTTTAAAAGACAATTGATTTGGGCAATAATAGGTGTGATATCAATGACTATAATGATGTCTATAGATTATCATAAGTTAAAAAAGATAACACCGAAATTACTTTTATTAACAATACCATTATTAATTGCTGTATTTTTCTTTCCAGCAATTAATGGTGCAAAAAGGTGGATTTCATTAGGTCCATTATCTTTTCAACCATCAGAGTTAACAAAATATGCAGTTGTAATGTTTTTAGCACTTAGTATAGATATTAAAGGAGATAAGGTTAAGGAATTTTGGCATGGATTAGTGCCTTACTTATGTGTATCAGGATTTTTTGCAGCGCTTATTTTAGCAGAACATAATATGAGTATAGCTTCTATTATTATGATAGTTACTTTTTTAATGCTTTTTGTAGCAGGAGGTAAAATTAAGCATTTGTTTGGAATTATTATGCCTGCTATGCTAACATTAGCAATATTCTTTATTTTTAGTTCTGACTATAGAAGAGAAAGAATGTTAAACTTTATAGATCCATGGAAGGATGCAGCTGATGCTGGATATCAGTTAATACAATCTTTCTTAGCATTAGGATCAGGCGGCCTTACAGGTTTAGGGCTTGGTCAATCTAGGCAAAAAACCTTGTATATGCCAGAACCTCATAATGACTTTATATTTTCTATAATAGGAGAAGAAGTGGGGTTAATTGGATGTTTAATTATTATAAGTCTATTTTTAATATTTATATGGAGAGGTGTTAGAGTTGCTATGAATGCCAAGGATACTTATGGTAAGCTTTTAGCTATGGGTATTACATCTATTATAGCAGTTCAAGCTATTATTAATATAGCTGTTGTTACTGGATCTATGCCAGTTACTGGAGTGCCTATGCCCTTTATTAGTTATGGGGGAACCTCCCTTGTAATAAATCTGACGGCAATGGGAATACTGTTAAACATATCAAGACAAGTTGAAAAGAAAATAGTTTAAAAATTTTTAAGGGCTTCTTATACAAAGAAGCTCTTAATTTTTGTGTACAATATAAAAAGAATAATATAAAATAATTATAAAAAATTACAAGTTTTATGGTAAAATTATAGTAAAAGATAGAAATTAAAAAGGAATAAGGTACTAATGAAAGATGTAAAAAAGTTTATAAAAGCTAAAAAAAGAAAAAGGTTAATAAAAAAGTTAACATTAATTACAATAGTAGTTGTTGTTGGAGGATTTATTTTTATTACGAAAGCTCCAATATTTAATATTAAAGCTATTACTTTTAAAGGAAATGTTACAATATCAAGTGAAGTTCTTTTAAGTGAGGTTAGTGATAGGATTGGATTAAATATATTTACAGTAAATGAAAGAAAGATAAGAGAGGAGATTTTAAAAAATAGATATGTTAGCACTGTTGATATTAAGAGAAAAGGTATAAATACATTAGAAATTAATATTACAGAGGAAGCCCCAGTGTATTATATTAATAATGGTGTTGAATTATTGATTATCAACAATGATTTAGAAGTTCTAGAAGAAGTAGACAATATTGATGGAAGAAATTTAGTTGAAATTAAAGGCGTTGACCTAAGTGTTAAGGATGACGAGAGTAGAATTGATGAATTTAATTCATATAAAAGTATTTTAACAAATTTTTATCCTTTTATTTCACAAAATAGGGAATCTATATATCTTTCAAGTTTAGATGTAAGCAATATAGTTAATATTATTGGTTATATTGGGAATGTGGAGATATTATTTGGTGATGACAGTGATTTATATAATAAAATGGAAAATGTATATAGAATTATGTTAGATGATAATATAAATATTGCAAAAGGATATATAAATGTTAGTTTTAATGGATCGCCTGTAATAAAGGTTGAAGAAGCAAAAGAAGAAACTAATGAAGAAGAGGAAGAAATAATAGAGGAGAATAGTGTAACTGAAGATAATAGTTCAATACAAGAAGGGCTAGAAGTAGATGCAGATGTAGAACCAGTAGAATAGTAGGAGGCAAAATATGAAAAAGATATTATCTCAAATAGTTGTAGCGGTAGTGTGTGCATTTTTAGGTTTTTTATTAACATATCAATTTAAACAATTAAGTGTCGCTAATAGTGGAAATATAGATTATGATAGTGCAGATATATTATCAGAAATAGAGATTTTAAAAAAAGAAAAAGAAGATCTTCAAAAAAATAATGAAATACTATCTGAAGAATTAAAACAGCTTGAAGATGCAGCAGCAAAAGAAGGTGAAATTGAAGGGGAAATTAAAAAGCAACTTGATAATGCAAGAATGCAAATAGGGCTTTTAGATGTTAAAGGACCAGGAGTTGTCATAACATTATCACTTAAAAATTCAGTTTTTGGAACAAATGGTACTCAAACTATAAATACAGTAAGTGAAGAGGAAATTATAAATTTAATTAACTCTTTATGGTATGCTGGAGCAGAGGCTATTTCCATAAATGAGATGAGAATTACACCACAGACTGGAATAAAAATGGCAGGAAGTTCAATTTCTATTGGATCAGCAGGAAGAGTAGATCCTAATAGTGAAATTGTTATAAAAGCAATAGGAGATAAAAATAAGTTAAATCTTGCAGTAAATTTTCCAGGAGTATTAGATTATGGTGCTTTAAAGAGTTATAGTAATGATGTTAAGCAAGTGGATGACATAACAATAGTTAAGACGACACAATCATTAAGATATGAATATATAAAGCCAGTTCAATAAAGGAGGAAAAGTTGTGATAGCATTTATAGGTTTATTATTAGGAGTACTTTTAGGATTAATATTTGATGTAAATATACCAGAAAAATTTTCTCCTTATATGTCTGTGGCAATACTAGCATGTTTGGATTCTGTATTTGGTGCATTTAGAGCATCTCTTAACAAAAAATTTAAGCCAGATATATTTATATCAGGTTTTTTTGGAAATGCGTTACTCGCAGCAGCACTTGCTTATTTAGGAGATAAATTAGGAATTCCTATATATATTGCAGCAGTAATTGTATTTGGAGGAAGAATATTTGATAATTTTGGATCAATTAGAAGAATTTTATTAGAAAAATATAAAGATAGACGAAGAGGTGATTAGGTGAAAAACTATAGAAGTAAGTTTTTTATTTTAATTGCTACAATATTACTTGGATTTTTAATTGTAACTAACATAGGTATAAATGAAACTACTGGTTTTCTTAATCTTAATTCTGTTGAATATAAGGATGCTATAGAAGAAAGAAATAAGTTATATGATGAGATAACTGCATTAAGTGATGATAACTATCAATTATCTAAGAAAATTTCAAGTCTTGATATTAATGATGCAGATGATGATGAAGAAAATAATGAAAAAGTAATTGAGCATATGAAAGAACAATTATCTTCTTATGGGGATCTTGCCGGTACAACTGAAATAACAGGACCTGGTATAATTTTAACTATTTATGATGGTGAATATGATATAAACAAAGACGATCAATTAGAGGTAGATAGAAGAATATTACACTCAGCAGATGCAGCGATGGTACTTAATGATTTAAGAACTGCAGGTGCAGAAGGAATAGCTATTAATAATTATAGAATTTTAAACACTACAGGTCTTGTATGTGCATGGGCATTTATAAGATTTGAAGAAAATGGAAATGACATGGAAGGTAGTCCATTTAAATTTTATGCTATAGGAGATCCAGAGCAGTTGGAAGCTTCATTACTAACAGAAGGTAGCTATATAAATAAATTAATAATTAGAAAGTTAAATATAACTATAGAAAAGTTTGATGAAATTACCTTACCGGAAGCAAAAAAATCTATAGAACCCCAATTTATGGAGAGAGCAGATAATTAAATTAAAAAAAGTATTAAAAATTTTCTAAAAAAATGTTATAATTAAAAAGAGATTTAGAAGGGAATTTTATACTTTTGAAGAATAATAATCTATGTAGGCAATTAACTCTTTCTAAGGAGGGATAAACATTAGTATTGCAGAGAAAACAATAAAAATTTTAAACGAGATACCTAATGATGTTAAGTTAGTAGCTGTATCTAAGACTAAGCCAGTAGAGATGATGATTGAGGCATATAATACTGGGCAAAGAGATTTTGGAGAAAATAAGGTTCAAGAGTTAGTATCTAAGAAAGAAATGTTGCCAGAGGATGTAAGATGGCATTTTATAGGTAAGCTTCAAACTAATAAGGTTAAGTATTTAGTGAATAATGTTTATTTAATACATTCTTTATCTAGTATAAAACTATTAGAGAAAATAGAGAGTGAGTTTGGAAAAAATAATTTATGTGCTAATGTACTTATTCAAATAAATATAGGTAGAGAAGAAAGTAAAAGTGGAATATATGAAGAAGAAATAGAAGATATGATTTCTGCTGTTGAAAAGTGTAAGCACGTAAAGGTTAAGGGGATTATGGCTATAATACCTAAAGGGAATGAGGAAGAAAATAGATGTTATTTTAGTAGAACAAAGCAAATCTTTGACAAATTAAAAGAAAGAAAGTTTGAAAATATATCTATGGAAGTTTTATCTATGGGAATGACTAATGATTATAAAATTGCAATTCAAGAAGGGGCTAATTTAGTTAGAATTGGTTCCGGCATATTTGGATTAAGGGAAAAATAGGAGGCTGTAATAAAATGAGTAATATGTTTGGAAAATTTAAAGAAATAATAGGTCTTGGAGAGTATGACGATGAGGATTTTGAAGATTTAGAAGAAGTTGAAGAAGAAGAAGAGATTGAAGAAGTTGAACCTATAATTTCAAAGCAAAGAGGTAATAAAGTGGTTAATATTCATAATTCAGCATCTGCTAAAGTTATGGTTGTTAAACCAAGCTCATATGATGAAGCAAGAGAAATTGCAGATGCTATAAAAAATAGAAAAATAGTTGTTGTTAATACAACTGCAATGGAAACGAAAATAGCTCAAAGATTAGTAGATTTTATTAGTGGAGCATGTTGTGTATTAGGAGCGCAACTTCAAGAGGTTGAGCAAAGAGTATATTTACTTTCACCATCAAATGTAGAAGTTAGTAATGAGTTAAGAAGTGAGATAAGTTCAAAAGCACTATTTAACTGGAATAAATAGGAGGTGATTCCAATAGGAATCATAAATAGTTTTTTATATTTATTATTTACTGTGTTAGATATAAGTATTTTAGCGGAAGTAATACTGTCGTATGTACCTAATATTAGAGAAAGTAGTTTTTATAGAATTTTAGTATCTTTTAATAATCCAATTTTAACACCCTTTAGAATTCTACAAGAAAGACTTTTTGGAAATATGATGATAGATTTTGCACCACTACTAGCTATCATAGTATTAAATTTTATTAGTGGGATATTGTTATAAAATGTTATCAAAAGAAGATGTTTTAAAGAATTTTTTTAAAGAAGATACTGAAGATGTTATAAAAGTTTATCAATATATGAACTTAGCTTATAATAAAGGTATACCAACGTTTACTAAGTTTTTTTGCAAACCTAATATTTGGATGTATTTTACTAAGAATTTTAATGCTAATGATTTTTTAGTAGAGGCAAAAGGTGCTTTTGAAGAATGTGATAGAAAAATACTAGCATTTAATAATATTTATTCTACTCCTTTTCCATATAGAATTATAAAGATTACCAATAAGTCTAAATTTAGTAATCTTTCACATAAGGATTATTTAGGATCTATTATGGCCTTAGGAATAGAGAGAGAAAAGCTTGGAGATTTACGAGTAATTGATAATTATGCAATAGTTCCTATTTATGAAGAGGTAGCAGACTATATTTTATATGAGTTAAGTAGTGTAGGGAGATCACCTGTATCAGTAGAAGAAATACAGGAGGATAATTTACCAAAGAGTAATTTTTTAGAAGGTACAATAATAGTTCCTTCACTTAGATTAGATAATATAGTTGCTAAGTTAGCTAACATATCTAGAGGAAAAGCAGTTGAAATTATTGATAGTGGTAAAGTACTAATAGATTATTCTAAATCTATAGATAAAAGCAAAGAAATAAAAGATGGCCAAAGAGTAACGATTTCTGGAATAGGAAAATTTGTAATAGGGGAAATTGTTGGGAATACGAAAAGTGGAAGATATAAAGTTAAAATGAACAAATTTATATAGAAGAGGTGGATGGAATGAAATTAACTCCTATAGATATAAACAATAAGGAATTTAAGAAGGGAATAAGAGGATATTCTGTTGAAGAAGTAGATGAATTCCTAGATGAAGTTGTTGAAAGCTATGAAGAGGTTTATAAGGAAAATGCTAGGTTAAAGGAAAGTTTAAGCAGAGTAAATGAAAAGCTTGAACATTATGAAAAATTAGAAGCAACTATTCAAAATACTTTATTATTAGCACAAAATGCTGCAGATCAAGCTAAAGAAAGTTCTGAAAAGCAAGCTGAATTAATCATTGGAAATGCTAATGATACAGCTCAAAGAATATTGGATAAGGCTCATGGTGATGTTGTAGCTATAAATGATGAATATGAAAGAGTAAAAGAAGAATTCATAAAATTTAGGGCAAAGTTTAGAGGATTTATGAATACTCAACTTCAAACTTTTGATGAATTAGAAAAAGATTTAACAAAAAATTATAATGTAGCACAACCTGTTGAACAATATGAGCTACATGAAAAAGAAGCAGAGATTTATAGTTCAGAAGAAAAGGAAGAGTTTAAACTTGAAGATCTAAATGATGATATAGATGCTGTGAAAAAATTCTATTCAAATAACTAATACATATAGGAGACCGAAGTTTTGGTCTCCTTTAGTTAATTTATTTGACTTTATGATTAATACTACTATTGAGAATGATTTATTTATATATTATAATGTCAAAAGAAACTGATTCTTTATAAACCCTAATGAGTATATAAAGTATAACTTCAGCATAATTAAAGAATAGTTTTAGAAGCCTAATTAATGTTTAGGGTTTCAGTGAAATTTGATTGACTAAATTAAAGTTTAGAATATCACTTATACTAATATAAATAAATGGAGTAAAATAAATGGAAAATTTAAGTTTTAATATTAATAGTGAAGAAGAAGGGCAAAGAATAGATAAATATTTATCAATAATGATAGAAGGTAAATCAAGGTCATTTATTCAAGGTTTAATAGATGAAAAAAGGATTAAGGCTAATAGTAAAGTAATTAAGAGTAATTATAAGCTTAAAAAAGGTGACTTTATAGAGGTTGAAGTTCCAGAACCAGTTGAACTTAATGTTTCAGCAGAAGAAATGAATTTAGATATTGTTTATGAGGATGAAGATGTATTAGTTGTTAATAAAGAAAAAGGTATAGTAGTTCATCCTGCTCCAGGAAATTATACAGGGACTTTAGTGAATGGTATATTACATCATTGTAATGATTTATCAGGAATTAATGGTGTTATAAGGCCTGGAATTGTACATAGAATAGATAAAGATACTTCTGGAATACTTGTGATTGTAAAAAATGATGAAGCTCATAATGATTTAGCAGCTCAATTTAAAGAGCATTCAATAAAGAGAGAATATTATGCCTTAGTAGAAGGAAAATTTAGCAATGAAAAAGGTACTGTTGATAAACCTATTAGTAGAGATAAAAAAGAAAGAATAAAGATGGCAATTAATTCTGATGGGAAAAGAGCAGTAACACATTATGAAGTGTTAGAGCAATATGATAAAGGAGTTTCCCTTGTTAAATGCACCTTAGAAACTGGAAGAACACATCAAATTAGAGTACATATGGCATCTATAGGTCATCCTTTAGTTGGTGATTTAGTTTATGGGTATAAAAGACAAAAGTTTAACATAGAAGGGCAAACACTTCATGCTAAGACATTAGGTTTTATACATCCTAGAACTAAAGAGTATATGGAATTTACATCTGAGTTACCTAATTACTTTAAAGAGTTACTAGAAAAATTGAGAAAAATGTAAGGAGTTTATGTTTATGAAGTTAAAAGCTAATTTATTAGATGATAATGCAATTAGAAGAAGTTTAATTAGAATTTCACATGAAATTATTGAAAAAAATAAAGGCGTTGAAGATATAGTATTAATAGGAATAAAGAGAAGAGGATATCCTTTAGCTAAAAGAATAGCTGAAAACATCGAAAAAATAGAAGGTGTTGCTGTAGATGTAGGATATGTTGATATAAGTCTTTATAGAGATGATATTACAGAGATTAAGGAAAGTCCTAAATTAAATTCTGTTGACTTAGGAGCTGAGGTAAAAGGTAAAAAAGTTATACTAGTAGATGATGTATTATTTACTTGTAGAACAGTTAGAGCCGCTATTGAAGCTATTATAGATGCAGGAAGACCTCTGTCAATTCAACTTGCAGTTCTTATTGATAGAGGTCATAAAGAATTACCAATTAGAGCTGATTATGTTGGTAAAAATATACCAACATCAAAGACAGAAATAGTAGCAGTAGAAATAAATGAAATAGACGGAAATGATTCAGTTAAAATATACGAATCATAAAAGGAGACAATAAACAATGGAATATAATTTAGTAGCAACAACTACTTTTGGATTAGAAGGAATTACAGCAAAAGAACTTAAAGCATTAGGATATGAGGATCTAAAAGTTGAAAATGGTAAAGTACATTTCGAAGGTGATGAGATGGATATTGCTATTGCTAATGTACATTTAAGAACAGCAGATAGAGTATTTATAAAAATGGCAGAATTTGAAGCAAGAAGCTTTGAAGAGCTTTTCCAAGGCACTAAAAAAGTAAAATGGAGTGAAATTATACCGCAGGATGGAGTAATGCATGTAGTTGGTAAATCTGTTAAATCAACTCTTTTTAGTGTGCCAGATTGTCAATCAATCGTTAAAAAAGCAATAGTAACAAGCATGAGTGAAGATTATGGAGTAAGTCATTTTAGTGAAGATGGACCAGTTTATAAAATTGAAGTATCAATATTAAAAGATGTAGTAACTTTATCTATCGATACTAGTGGGGTGGGACTTCATAAAAGAGGATATAGAGAGGAAGCTGGTATAGCGCCATTAAAAGAAACTTTAGCGGCTGCTTTAGTTTTAATTTCTAGATGGAAAGAAGATTATATTTTAGTAGATCCTTTCTGTGGATCAGGAACTATATTAATAGAGGCGGCTATGATAATGCAAAATATAGCACCAGGACTTTTTAGAAATTTTGTATCAGAAACATGGCCAACTATAGGTTCCGATATTTATGAACAAGTTAAAGAAGGTGCAGAAAGATCTATAAAGAATAAAGATATAAAGCTTATAGGTTATGATATAGATGGAAGAATGCTTAAAATTGCAAGAAGTAACTCTCAAAAAGCTGGAGTTTCTAAATATATTGAATTCCAAAAGAGAGATTTTAAACAATTTTCAAGTAGTGATAAAAATGCTTTTATTATAACTAATCCACCATATGGCGAAAGGTTAGGAGAAAAGAAAGAAGTTGAAGAACTTTACAAGTATTTAGGAATGAATAAAAGAAAACTTGATACTTGGGATTTTAATATTTTAACTTCATATGAAGGTTTTGAAACACCTTTTGGAAGAAAGGCTACTAAAAATAGAAAATTATATAATGGTAAGTTAAAATGTTATTATTATCAATATTTTGATAATGAAAAAATAAAGAATCATGGAGATATGGTTATTAATCACATTTAATACAATTAATGAATTAAGGAACTAAAAGATGGTGAAATTGCTTTGTAATTTCACCATCTTTTATATTATTTTTTTTCGATATTTAAATTGTTAAATTCAGAAGGTTCTACATATATTGTATAATTAGTATGATAAATAACCATTCCAGGATTTGCTCCATTTGGTTTTTTTAGATTTTTAACTAAAGTATAATCAACTGGAACTTTTGAAGATTCTTTAGCTTTGCTATAATGTGCTGCTAAAGTAGCTCCTTCTACTAATGTGCTATCTGGAATATTATTTGAACATATAATAACATGTGAACCAGGAATATTTTTTGTGTGAAGCCACATAAAGTTTTTATTTGCAAATTTTAATGAAAGATAATCGTTTTGAATATTATTCTTACCAACAAAAATATCTATACCATCAGAAGAAATATAGTGTAAAGGCTTTGATTCTTTAGATTTTTTTGAATTTTTGCCATTAAATTTTCTTTTTCTTACATATCCTGTTGAAATTAACTCTTCTTTAATATCATCAATTTCTGTATAGCTTTCACAATTTTCTATATTAGTTAATACAGAATATAAATACTGCAATTCTGCATCATTTTTTTCAAGCTGATCTATAGCTGATTCTTCAGATTTTTTTAGTTTATTATATTTTTTATAATAACTTTGTACATTTTCAGATGGTGTTTTATTTTCATCTAAAGGGATTGTAATTTCTTCAGCATCTTCACTAAAGAAATTAACTGTAGTAAAAGTTTTATCACCTTTTTTAATACTATATATATAAGATGTTAATAAAGCACCTTTAATTTTAAAGTCATCCTTATCTTCACATTTTTTAAGAAGATCATTTAATTTATTTTCTTTTTTTATACATCTTTCTATATTTGTTGTAACAAGTTTTTGTAAGTTTACAGAGCGACCTTTAATACGTTCTTGTTTATCTTTTTCTAAATAATATTTATCCATTAATTCATGGATATCATTTATTACTTCAAAAGAATAGTTTCCTTCTAATTGATTTAAAGGAGTAACATAAAAGTCTATATAGTCTCCATCTTTATCTTTATAAATTTTAAATATTTCATTATCTAAAAGAGTATTTATAAAGTTATTGATAAAGCTACAGATGTTATTTATAGAAAAATCTATATAGTTTTTATTGTATTCAATGAATAAATGTTCAGATAATGATGTACTTATACCGGTAAAACAAGAAACAAAGAAATTTTTGTTAAAAATCACTGAATTTTTATCCATAAACTCTTGTAAAGTGGTATCATTAAAAGAGAACGGATTAATCTTTGTTGATTCTGGGGGATATTTATAAGTTATTCCAGGGTATAAAACTCTATAGCTATTCATAGAAGGGGCTATATGTTTTATACATTCCATTATTTTATTATCTCTTTCTCTAACTAGGGTAATATTACTGTGTCTTCCCATTATTTCAACAATTAAAGTATAAACACTATTAAAACCTAGTTCATCAGAAGCTTCAATTAAGAATTTAACTATTCTATCTCCTTCTTGTTGAACAATATCTATAATTTTACCACCAATTAAATATTTTCTAAGAACCATAGTAAACATTGGTGCTTGAAGGGGGTTAGATTTAACAACTGTAGTTAAGTTAAATCTTGGATATTTAGGTGATGCAGATATTAAAAGTTTTAAGTTTTTTCGTTCTTTTCTTAATGTTATTATTATTTCATCCTTTTCAGGTTGATTTATTTTATCAATTTTAGAATTTAATATTGATTTTTTTAAATCTTGCACTAAACTATATAAGTAGATACCGTCTATTGCCATAAATATCATCCTTTCTTTAGTATTAATTAAAGTAAGTATATCATTAATTTATGTATTAGTAAAACGGTTGTAAAATGGAGGAGAAAATTATGGAATTTATAAAAATGCACGGCACAGGAAATGATTTTATTTTTTTATTAGATTTAGATAATAAATATATTGGACAAGAAAGTAATTTAGCTAAAAAGCTTTGTCATAGAAGATTTGGTATAGGAGCTGATGGAATAGTATTAGTTAGAAAATCAGCAGTAGCAGATGTGAAGATGGTAATAGTAAATAGTGATGGATCAGGTGCTAATATGTGTGGAAATGCTATTAGATGCTTTGGAAAATATGTTTTTGAAAATAATATTATAGATAAAGAAATAATTACTGTTGAAACTGGTGATGGAGTAAAAGAGTTAGAGTTAAATATAAATAGTGATGGAAAGGTTGAAACAGTAAAAGTATATATGGGTGAAATATCTTTTGATGGTTCATTAATACCATTAAAGAATAAGGATAAATTAATAGATGAGGATATAGTTGTTAATGGTAAAAATTATAGAGCTTCATCTATATTAGTAGGTGTACCCCATACAGTTATTTTTGTAGATGATGAAAATTATGATGTTACAGAAGGTAAATATATAGAAAAATATGAGCTTTTTGAAGAAGGTACAAATGTTAATTTTGTTAAAGTAATTGATAATGAAAATATTTTAGTTAGAACTTGGGAAAGAGGGGCCGGAGCAACTTATTCATGTGGAACAGGATGTTCAGCATCTGTTGTAATATGCAATAAATTAAATTTAACTAAAGATAAAGTTAATGTTAAAGTTCCAGGTGGTAAGTTAAGAATAGAATTAGAAGGAACTTCTATTTATATGATTGGGAATGCAGAGTTTATTTGTAGTGGTAAAGCATATTGATAAAGAGGAAAAAAGTAGATGGCAAAAAGAAAGTGTAAAAGATTGATGATTTTAATTCAACTTATGATTACTGCTGTATTTTTTCTAGGTTGTAAGAAGGAAAGCTTAGAAGAAATAAGTAAAATAAGCTTAAATAAAGGTGCTTTTGTAGATGAAAGCACCAGTTATGAAACTTTTAACTTTAATTCAGAAAACACATATGAAGAGATAGATACGGAAGGTAAGGTAATAACTAACTTTAATATGAAATCTAATACATATACATTTTATAAAGATAATAGTTTTTATGTAAATTATAATTCTAAAGATATAAAAATAGAACATAATAAAATAGCAAGTTTAAAGATTTCACCAGAAGGAGACTATGTGTTTTATTTTATAAATGATGAATACTTAGAACCAGCAGTTATGGATTTGAAAAATGAAAAGGAAATACTTTTAGATAATAAGGCTGTAATTTCAGGACAGTTTATTGATTGGATAACTGATACTAAACTAGCTTATTATGGAGTTAATACTGAAGAAAAGACTACTGGAATTTTCACATATGATGTAAAAACAAAAAATGAAGATAATATTTATAAAATAAGTAATGGATATGTGAAATTTTTAAAACATATAGATGATGGATTAGCTTTAGTTGAAGAGCATTATGGAGAAGATACAGTTCTTAATATAGTTAGTATAAATGGAGATATAACTGAAATTTCAAGAGAAGTTATAGATATTAATGATATAGAATCTGTTAATGATAAGTTATATTTATTAGGAAGGGTAAAAAATAATAAATACTCTATTTATGAACTTGATAATGGTGTGATAAAAAGATTATTATTTGATTTTCCAAATGTACTTTATAAAGAAAAAGGTTTATCAGTTAATGAAGCTGGTGAGATATTATTTGTGGGAAGTGCATCAAATGAGCAGACTGAGCATGTGTATAAATACTCTGATGGAAGTGTAGTTTTAGTTAGTAATGATATAACAAATTGTAATTTTATAAATATTAATTAAAAAAAGAATTTAGAATAATTTCTAAGTTCTTTTTTGTTTTAAAACAATAGTTAAAATTTACTAAAAATTACAAAAATATAGTATAAAAAATATAAAAATGGACAGTTTTATTAAGGGTGATTTAGAAATGGTAAAAAGTGAATTAATTAAGAACATAGATATTTCAGTAGTAAGAAAAATAAATGAGCAAAAAGCAAAAAAGATAAGAGCATTTCCATTTAAGGAAAATAGCAGTGAAATTTACATTTATGCGCGTGAAAATAAAAAAACTATGGTAGATGAATTTGAGTTTATATTTAGAAAAAAAGTTAAGGTAGTAATTATAAGTGAAGATGAACTCGATTATTTACTTAAAATTTCATATTTAGGAAATAGTAAAGATGCTGATAATGAGGTTTTTAAGAAAGCTATAAATTTAAAAGCATCAGATATACATTTTGAACCATATAAAGATTATATATTAGTTAGATTTAGAATTGATGGATTATTAAGAAGTATGTTTATATTTGACAATAAGGAATATATAGCTATTTTATCGAAAATTAAAATAAGTTCAAATTTAGATATAACTGAGAAAAGAAAACCTCAAGATGGAAAACTAACATTTAGATACAATGAAAAGGATTATGATTTAAGAGTATCTATAATACCAATTGTATATGGAGAAAAAATTGTTATAAGAATTTTATATGGAAATGTATTTAACTACTCTATAGATAAGCTAAATTTAACTGATAAACAAAAAAAGAAATTAGAATATATTATGAAAGTTAACACTGGATTAACTATTGTAAATGGTCCAACAGGGGCAGGAAAGTCTACAACTCTTTATTGTATATTACAAGAATTAAATAAAGATGAAGTAAATATATCAAGTTTGGAAGAACCAATTGAGGCAGTAATACCTGGAATAAATCAAATGAACTTAAATAAAACTCTTAATATTGGTTTTGCAGAAGGACTTAGAAGTTTGTTAAGACAAGATCCGGATATAGTTATGGTAGGAGAGATTAGAGATGAAGAGACTGCCGAAATGTCGGTGAGAGCAGCTTTGACAGGACACAAGGTCTATTCAACTATTCATACTAGAGATCCAAGAGAGGTATATTTTAGGTTAGAAGATATGGGAGTAGAAAAATATTTAATAAGAGATTCTCTTGTTGGAATAGTATCACAGAGACTTATTAGATTACTGTGTAATAAATGTAAAAGGAAAATAGGCGAAAAAATTATAGATAAAGAAAAAAGAGATATTTTTTCAAAATGTGGATGCATAGAGTGTAACTATACTGGCTATAAAGGAAGAGCGTTAGTAGCAGCAATACATGTAATCGATAACGAGATGAAAAATCATATTAAAAATATTTATAATGACACACATATATTATCAAATATTGAAATGATAGAAAATTTAAATAATTTATTAAAGAGTGGAGAAATATCTATAGATGATTATGAAAGCTTCATAGAAATGGAGGGATTTAAATATAGTTATGAAAAAGAAAGCTAGTTATAGAGATTTAGCACTTATTGCAGGAAATATAGGAAAACTATATGATGAGGGAATTTCTTTGCTAAATATATTAAATTTAATTGATGAATTACCATTAAAGAAAGAATATAAAGGATTGCTAAAGGAGATGGAAGGGTGCATTAGAGAGGGAGGAAGTTTATGTGAGAGCTTTAAAATGGGTGGTACTCTTATTCCAAGTTTTTTTAATTCTATGATAGATATAGGTGAGAGAACTGGGAAAATAGTTTATGTTTTAATAGGCTTAGAAACATTTTATAGTAAGCTATATTATGTTAAAAAGAAAATTGTAGGAGCATTAACATATCCTATGATTTTATTAGGTGCATTGGCCCTTTTAGGATGTTTTGTTTTATTTTTCTTTATTCCTAATATGAGCAATATTTATTCAGCTATGGGGCAGGATATTCCTCAAGCATATGTAAACATAATATCATTTAAAGAAAGGTTTTTTGATAAGCCTATAATAGTAAGTATACAAATGGCTATTATATTTATAATACTTCCTTCTTTTATTATTAAAAGTTTTTTTAAACAGTATTTAGATATGTTAATTGAAAAAATACCTATATATAACTTAATTAATGAATATATAGTTATAGTTTTAATGGATGTAGTAATTAATAGTGGAATTAATATAGCTATAGGATTGCAATATTGTTGTGAAGGGGAACTTGGAAAAACTATAAATAGAAATATTAAAAAGATAAACAATGATATTACAGCAGGCAGAATGTTATCTCAATCAATGAGTGAGACAAAAATGTTTTCTAATTATACATTAGCTCATATAAAACTTGGAGAAGAAAGTGGTTCATTAGATAAGAGGTTACAGATATTAGAAGAAGAGATTTTTAAAAATTTAAATTCAAGTATGGATAAGATAACACAGCTTATACAGCCTTTTCTAATATTGTTTATAGGAGTGATAATTGTAAGTTTTATTATTAAAATTTTAATGCCACTTTTAGATATAGTATTAATATGAGGTGTTAAAGATGAAAAGAGGATATACATTGATAGAACTTATTATAGTTTTAGCTATAATTGCAATATTAATGTTACCAACATTAAATATATCAAAATCTTATAGAGAAGTAATAGGAAGAGTTAAAGGAAAAAGTATTATAAATGATATAAGTAATTTAATTAGTTATGGCAAATATTATTGTAGACATTATAGTAGTTATGGAGTAATTGAAATTAATAGTAGTAAGGGAAAAATAACATTTAAAGATACATCAGGAAAAAGTAAAGTAATAAAAACTATAACATTAGAAGAGGGATTTAGATTTGTTAGCAATAATAGTTTAAGTATAAACAAAATAGGTCATATACAATCAGCAACAATAAGAATTATGGATAAAAATAGCAAATTATATAAAGTTACTATTTCTACCGGAGTAGATACAGTTAATATTTATGAAGGGGAGTAAGATGTGAAGGTGAGGAAAAAGGGAAGTATTTTTATAGAGACTATAGTTGGAATTAGTATTATTTTATCAATATTTTTAATAGTTTCATTATTAATAGGTGAAAATATAAAAAGTTCATTTAGACGTGAAGAAATGGAAGAATCAAATAGAATAATTTACTGTATAATGCAAGAGATAAAATATAATATGACATTAGAAGAAATATTATATCTAACTAATACAGATGATTTAAAACTAGAGAATTATGATGAATTCTTATTAGATTTATCAAGTTTGGATTTAGGAGCAATGCCTAAAGGAGAAGAAATAATAATTAAAACAATTCCAACAGGAGATGAAAATAAAATAGAAGTTGAAATAAAACTAAATTTAGCATCTAAATATGAAAGTTTAGAGAGAAGTTTTGTTAAATATAAATGGATGGATTATTATGAGCAAACGTAAAGGTGGATATACATTAATAGAGATAATAGTAGTTTTAGCTATAGTACTTTTACTCGGTGGTATAACAATAACACTTTCTTATGAAACTATAGGTAATTATTTTATTAATGTTGATAGATGTTACAGTGAAGATAAGTTTGATAATGCATTATTAAATATAGATGCTCTATGTAATAGTAATGGAATTGTTTCTATAGAGGAAAATAAAGTATTTATAGATAAAACAACTAAGGATATTAAATCAAATAATATAGTCATTACTTTCAAGGATATAAAGGGAAATATAAATATTAAAATAATTTACTTACAGAATGAAAAGTTAATGCTTAGGACTTTAAATTATGATGGAGGTATATTGACAGTTGGGAATAATACCATATTAGATAAAGTTGATAATTTCAAAGTAAAACGAAAGAATAATTTAATTTATTATTATATAGAAAATAAAGAAAATAAGGTAAGAGGAAGGTGTATATGAAGAAAAAACAAGGGGTAGTAATGCTAGAAGTATTAATACTATTGAATATTTTAATTGTATTAATAGTTTATAACTCTAAGACAATAATTGCTAATTTAAATAAATATGATCTTTATGAAATAAAAGAAGATATTTTTTATTTAAATGATTTGGAATATAGCTTATTAAATGAAGTAGAAGATTTAATTAAAAATGATGAAGGAATGTTTGTTTTAATTAATTCCTATAAAGATGATTTAAGCATTAATTATGAATATAGTTTTAGTGAAAATGAAAAATTAAAGTTTGTTATATATGAAGGTAAATTGTATTTAAAGGAAACATTTTCAGGCAAAACTGAAAGTATAAGAGAAATTGATGTAGTATTTATTGAAGATGATAAAGAAGAAGTAGAAATTGTTTTTAGACCTAAGTTATATAAAATATTTTATATGATATGATAGTGTAAAGTTTGGTATGAAAAAATAGCCTATGGCTAATTTTTGATAATAA
>SKEA01000360.1_pt1 | contig 46787 bp, 55 predicted proteins | sample 4826601 | NCBI WGS metagenome assembly SKEA01 (sample SAMN11008821, study PRJNA524170) | human gut metagenome | biome: Human fecal sample; material: Feces; isolation source: fecal sample from pouch patient p13, p53 | host: Homo sapiens | place: Israel: Tel-Aviv | collected 2016-07-06 | reverse complement strand
AGATAAATCACCCCCCCTAAGCCAGGATAAATTACCCCCCCCCTAAACCTGTAAGGTAATCCTGTAGTTTTTCCCTATATGATCTCCTATATATATATCCTGTAATTAACCCACCATAGACAGTGAATAAATCAGGATACGTTTATGCTTACCAGCGCCGCTACGCGGCTCGGTCAACCCCTCAGAACCGCGAAAACAAGTTTCGCAGTTCTTCACGGTTCATGGTTTAATTCGTGCATGGCGCCAGCACCTTCGCGGCACCATCGAGGCCCGCGCTGCTGCCGCACCGGGCCTCACCTCTCTATAAAATAAAGTTTATAATAATCGTACTTGTATTGACTTGAAGCCTTCAAGCCGCTAATCTCTCTGTATCAGTTTTATTCGGAGAGAAACCAGATGGCACAGAAAAACAGAATTACCGAAGCAGAATGGACACAGTTATTGCCTCATATGGCTTCGCTGGCACACATCACAACCGATATTGGTTATTCTGTTTTGGTCAAGGGAGAGAAAGCGTCAGATGTTGCAGCTCGTGTAGGCCGTTCTAAACAGAATATTTCCAGCACAGCAAAGCGTATCTGGGATCTTTATCAAAACACCACGTTACATACAGAAGACGGCGAAGCCCTTCAGCTTGTTCAGGTCTGGATTCCTGAAAAACTTGCTAAAAAGGTTTTAGCCGAGGCCGCCAAGTACAGCGTTAATAAAAATAGTGTGTCTGAATAATGGGGGGATTCTATGCCATTCGGTAATGTAATATTCAATAAGAAAGGTAAGTTCTTCTGGGTTGATAATGAAAGAGAAATTTCACTAATGTTAAGAGGTGAAAAAGAACAGGAGTGGTTTATTGCTGAAATGTATTACCCCCCTGAATTTGAATATGATACTTCTATGCACGATAAAGAAATAGAATATTTGTTATCAAAACCTGAAGATCTAAAACGTTACGAACCGAAATAAAGCCCTTCCGGGCTTTTATTTTACAACAACCAGCTCTGCCTTTTCGCAATGCTCCCCACCGCAGTAAACAACTATTCCCGGCTTACCCCAGAGATTGATATGACATACCGGGCAGCTATACTTTTCCCGGTTAGTTTTATTCACTGGTGCTTCTGGCGGGGGCGCCACAAATCGCATAGCTTCAATGATCTCGTCGTCGAGTTCGACCGGCACACTACCTTCTTCCAGCTCGTGTTCACCGTCATCTTCCGCATCGTCTATATATCCCTTCCCTGTGGGACTCAGAACGGCACCAGGCTTAGGCTGGTATGGCGGGAACCTGTCCATCCAGGAAAGCCGGAAATGGCCTGTCAGCAGTTCATCACAGGCCATATCGAAAGGGCCACCGGCGATAATATAATGGGTCATGCTCTGGCCCACTTTCCTGCCTCCTGGCTCGCCAGTATCTGAAGGCATCAGCCCTACCCGTTCCATCCGTGCCGCCCATTCTTTGTTGTGGTAGCCACGTCGGCCAGGCTCGCCAAAATGGAATTGCCACTGGTGAACCATTTCATGCACCAGTGTTGAAAGCGTGGCCTTAATCGTCCTGATCGAGAAGTACACCGGATTCATGGCTATCTCGTCTACTGTTTCCCCACTCTCGCGGCCGACGAAGCGCTTGAAGGAACAATAGCCATACGTACGCTTCTCACGCTGCAACGTTATCAGGCATGGCGGCAGCTCGTTGCTGAACAGCTTCTCATTAAAAAAATCGTAGGCTTTCTGAAGTTCATCGTAGGTTTCGGGTGTAGGCAGATTCACTGATAACCTCTCATTTATGTATTGTGCAATACACATAATTTAGCTGATCTTTTATACAGAGGAAATGCCTTTTACCGAAAACCGCGATACCGTGCCGAAACTCGTTTCGGTCGGTTGAGGGGTTGACCGGCCCGCGAACGGCGCCGGTTATTATTTGATGGTTGCTGTCGGTATCGAGCGCCAGTCTGTCGTGTAATCCGGGGACAACATCTGTCGCCGCATAGCAAACGTGTTATCTATGCCCTGGCCTGCAAAAAATAGCTGGCTCTTGCCGCGCCGGTTAATGCCATCGAGAACGGCCATTAACGCTTCGCTGCCAGCTGAAGGCGTAGCCGAGTCGAACAAATCCAGCTGGGCCTCCTTACCGCTGAAATCAGCCAGCATGATACCTGCTTTTGCATATGCAATATCATCCCGCCAGATTCGCGCCAGCGCGGTTTGTGCCGCCTGAATTATCGTGCGGCTGTCCTGGGTTGCCACCGTCAATTTTTCGGTTGCCTGATTGGCATATTGTGTATCACGCACCGCATAAGGACTGGTGCGGATAAAGACGTTTATTACACGGCAGTATTGTCGCTCACCACGCAGTTTTTCAGCTGCGCGCGCAGCAAATCCAGTGATAGCTTGCTGCATATCCGCCAGGGCTTCTACACGTTGGCCGAATGAACGCGAAACAACGATCTGTTGCTTCGCCGGAGGGCTTTCTTCCAGGCTGAAGCAAGCCTCGCCGCGCAGCTCCCGTACCGTTCTTTCAAGCACAACGCCGAACGTCTTACGGATAAGGCGTGTATCTGCCCTGGCTAAATCCAGCACCGTTTTGACCCCCATTGTAGCGAGCGCTTTCTCTGTACGATGGCCGACTCCCCACACTTCCGCCACCGGCAGGATGCTCATTAATTTTTTCAGTCTGGCGCCATCATCCAGAGCAACCACCCCGCCAGTAGCGGGCCATGTTTTTGCCGCGTGGTTACACAGCTTCGCCAGCGTCTTTGTGCGGGCAATACCGACTCCGCATACCAGCGTGGTGTGTCGCCTGACTTCCTCGCGCAGCTGGCGCCCGAACGCGTCAAGGCTCATTGCGGCCGCTATCCCTTTGCAGTCAACAAATAGTTCGTCAATGGAATATTGTTCGACGCGGGTAGCAAGGGACTCAACCACTGCCGCGAACCGGGCCGACATTGAAGCGTAGAGCGTGTAATTCGAGCTGAAAATAGCGATGTTATGACGCTCGATTATGGGCCTGACTTTGAAGTACGGATCGCCCATTTTGAGGCCCGCTTTCTTCGCCAGGTAATTGCGGGCCACAATGTTGCCATCGTTGTTGGATAAAACGGCCACCGCGCGGTTTGCCAGATCGGGCCGAAATGCCTGCTCACAGCTGGCGTACATGCCATTTACATCAATCAGCGCAAACATACCGGATGCTCGATAAGGGAATGCGTAACTACTCCCCAGATTTCGACGCTCTCATTCTCCGGATCGATGTAATAGACAGGGAAATCCTTATTCATCGGCATCAGGCAGGGTCTGGGCTTCAGCAATAACCGCTTCACGGTAAATTCATTGTGGATGCAGGCGACTACGATTGAGCCGTGGCTTGCTGTCAGCGAGCGATCCACAACCAGTACGTCACCATCGTGGATACGGCCATCTTCCATCGACGAGCCGGAAACCCGCAGAAAGTAAGTTGCCGAAGGGTGGCGAACGCAATATTCATGCAGGTTTAGCTCCTGCTTTTCGTAGCCCTGCGCCGGGCTGGGGAACCCGGCAGAAATTCTTTGCAGATAAAACGGGATGCTGTGTACCCGGCAGGCGCCGGAGTTTTCAAAAATTTCGACCTTCATAGCGATCTTCCAAATCACTGTTTATTTATACAGTATCGCTGTTATGGTCAGGTTGGCAAGTTTTACCGCTTCGCTACTATATGTAGTGCTTTTTCAGCTGCCGGCGAACGCTATATATAGTGTTTAGATGGCTTCCGGCTTACTTAATGCCCCCCGTAACCGGCCGCGTGGCGCCCGGTAACTCGCAGTACGGCGCCGCGACCCGCAGGCGGGCCGCCGTACCCGCGCGCAGGCGCGCGGCGCCAACTGCGCACCCCCGTGGGGGACGTGCGGCAGCTGCGTGGCGGTGAGCGGGTTTATGGCTTAGCAGGGCGGGGGGCTGGCCTGGCGATCCGGTCATGCCCGCTGTTTCCGGCGATTTGCCGCCGGTGTCCGGTGGAGTCCGGCGCGGTCGCCTTCCATGCCCTGACGGGCATAAAAACAGGTAAATATATTCCGTACTTGTATTGACTTTAAAGGCGTAATCACCGATAATTAAATCATCGGGAGGCAACACCGCCGCCCGAAAAATTGCCGGTATCGGCAGCTAAGGAGATATATGCGTTTATTAACCCCCCATCAGTTTTTTAATCTCAACTGGTTTGTCAGTAACCCGGAATTGACCTCACTAAAACCGGCCCAAAATGGCGAACCTGCCCTGGCAATTGGTTATGTATGGTTCCACGTCCAGGATGAAGTGAATGGCGGTGAGCCGGACGAGGACATGATGTGTGCTGTTTTCCCCTGGTACGCCGAGATCAATTCAACCAATGGCGCGCCGGACATTCAGGTATTCACCGAGCAGGACGATTGCTGGCTTTCGGCGCATCAGTTTATGTTTGCGCGTGATGCTGTTCCTTCACATGAAGAATTTCTCGTTTATTTCGATTCGCTTAACTGGCGCGCGCACGTCGAAAAACTGCTTCTCGATCGCTAACCATTTCGCCCGGTTAAGGCCGGGCATTAACTAAATGTGAAGGAACCTGAAATGAATACTGATAACTATTTTTTTGAATTACCGGCAACACGCGGCGTCCAGGGTGGCGTTGAACAGTACATGCTGACAGTGCCAATGGCAGTTTTACGCCGCCTTCTGGCGATGGATGATCAGGGAGATGTAATGGCCCGCAGCCAGCGTGAAGCAAACAGAACGCGCGCGCGTAAAATCAGAAACTATGTTGCCGAGGCCACCGGCAGCGGAAAGCCGTATATTCTGCCCTCGATCACCGGAAATATTGATATTACCGTAGATTTCCTTCCAAGCGAACTGTCGCCGTCTGTGGGTATCCTGAAAATCCCAATGGAAGCCGATCTGAAGTTATTCGACGGACAGCACAGGGCGCTGGGCATTATGGATTTTGTCCGGGACTACGCAAACACCGGCGACACCATCAGCCTGTTGTTGACGGTTGGCCTGCCGCTTGAAATGCGCCAGCAGTTTTTTGCTGACATTAACAACAACGCCAGCAAACCAGCAGCAGCGATCAGCATGGCTTACAACAACAACGACCCGGTTAACCAGCTGGCGATGTACCTGGCGCAAAATGTTTCCGGCCTGGCGGGGGCGGTCGATTTCGAACATAACGCCGTTCCCGCGAAAAGCTCACGCCTTATCAGTTTCAAAGCGCTTAATGATGCCACCAAAAAGATGCTCAGCCTGCGCGCCAGTAGCGAGCCTACGCTTCAGCAGCGCGACGCGGCCGAAAAGCTATGGTCTGCCTGGTCAGGCGCCATGCGCTGGCTGGATATAGCGCAGGATGATATTGCCGCCGAATACCGGCAGGAAGCGCTGGGGCTTCATGGGATCATGGTTAATGCTATGGGGATGGCGACGGCCCGGATGCTGCAAACGCGGCCGCTGGATTCAATCGTCAGTCTCCTGGCCTGCGCCGAACAGGGCGAGAACGGTTTTCACTACAGAGACAGCTTTGTGCATGAAAACTGGCATGACATTTGTGTAGATCCGCAAACCGGCACCATCAGAACCGACCGCCGCGCGCTGGAAGCAACGGCTATCGAGTTACAGCGGCTGGTTGACCCGTTCGCAGAATGCGCGTGGCTGCGCCCTTACCTGGGCGATGAAGTCCCGGATACAACGTTGCTGAAATTCAATGCGGGGATCGTGAAGCTGAAAGAGGAAACCAGCCTGCCACAAATAGCGGTCATTGAGAAACTGGAGCAGCTGCGCGACGCAGACGAGCAAGCCCGGTCGCGTATTGTGGGAACGCTGCGGGCCTTTAAAAAGTTCATCGCAGAGGCGGTATAACGTGATGGCCACGCAAAACAATTAAGCAATATGTGTAAATATTATTCGTACTAATATTGACTTGTGCGCGCTTTTGTTCGATAATTTAAAACGTGGCAGGTGATGTGCCTGCCACTTAACCATTGCCGGTATCGGCTTAAAGAGGAAGTATCATGGAAACTATCGAAATCACCGCTCGCTATATTTCTGAACACGCCCGCATTAACTTCATGCCAGCTGCCTTTCACAGCGCTTTTTTAAGCGCCGATCACTTCATTCAGTCCTTTCTTAATCGTTACGCTAAAGACTACCAGGGGGGATATTGGGAGTATCTACAGGCCAGCAATGGCGCATTTTTCCTGGAAGCGCCCGCCTCTCTTTGGCTCTCGTTGCCTAACTATTTTGAAGATGAATGCAGCCCGCGTGAAGTAGGAATTATTGTTTGTCTGTATGCCTACAGCTACTTTTCCGCGCGGGCATATGAAGAAGGTAAAGCCGAGCTGACCGAAACGATGGCTAACCGGTATCACCTGTTGCGCGAGTACGTTAATACGCTGGAGAACGAAAGCCAGAACCGTATTTATCGTGCCATTGATTGACTGATTACCTGGCGGGCTAAAAGCCCGCCTTATCGTGACTGTCACGCTCAGGAGGAACTATGTTAGCGACACTTCAACACCCAACCGCCTGGCTATTGCCAGCCCGGTTTATGCTTCTGGAAATGTTAATGTTCGATTACCGTAATTCTGATTTGGAGCGCTACGGCCAGCAAATTTATCACCACTATCGCAAGCAGGGGAGCCACCGCTGGGATACTACCGTTCATCAGGACGATAGCGGCCAGTATGCGGTTATATTCCGCCATTCCTTCAGCAAGAAGCAGGCTGATGGTGTTAAGCGAACGATGATCCGCGATGAAACCGTTATACGCGCAGGCAGCGCGCAGGCGCTGACTGAAGCGACATTTCCCCCCTTTCAGGATAGCGAGATTCTGAAGAACTCGGATTTCTTTAGGTCACTGCAAAAAGACGATATAAAAGCCGGTGTGGAAAATAACCAACAAGGATGAAGATATGAAAAAGCTGATCGCTATTCCCCTGCTTTGCGGGCTGCTTACCGGCTGCGATAAAGCAGCGGAACAACAAAAGCAATTTGAGGCAGCATCTGAAGCCGCGCTGAGTGCGCCAGATCCATTTGAGGAACTGGATAAATTCAGTGAACAAGTCAGTGACTATGCCTCTGGTTGTTATGACCCCAGCGATTACGGAGGCGACCAGTACAGTCCTAAAGAAGCCTGTAATCGCCGTTTGAATGTAGAAACAAAGATGGTTATTGCATCGGTCAATAAAGGTTCTGTACCTGCTTTGTTGTTTCTGATGGATCAAGGCCCCAAAAATCCGCCTGTTTATTTGCGCAATCTTCAAGCTGACTATGCCAAGAGTCAGATAGCCAACTTTATTGAGCTTGCGAGAGCGGCAAAGCCGGTAAAAGATAATACAAAATTGATAAACCGGGCTGCTGAGGTGCTGCAACGGGGGAATTTAGTTACCCAAGATTCAGGTGCTGCCATTGCGCTTTATAAAAAAGCATGGCTTGCAGGTGATGATAATGCTGCGTCTAGGATTTCAGATATTTATGAGTTTTTGGGCGACACGCCGCGAGCCTATTTCTGGAGGATTCGCGCGCATAGCCTGCCAGAAGGCACAGCAAATCTAAAAAAACTCACCTCAGAGGATAAGCTGGAAATACAACGTAAAGCGGCCGATTTAGCACGCCTGGATATTTAAACCGTTACCCCGGACGTCACCCCTCCGGGGCCGTTCTGCCGTGCTGCGCATCGAGCCGCTGCGCGTCTCGCCCCTTCGGGCGGCTGTCACTGACGCCTCCGGCCTGCGGCCTCCGCGCTCCGCTTGACCTCCGGGCGATGCCCTCCGCGCTCTGCTTGGCAGGTTACACCATGCGTCTAACTCGCCCGGCCGACCCGCACCTTTAGAATGCCAGTACGGTATGTGTTATCCGTGGATTGTGCAGCTCAGCGGGGCGCTGGCCGTGCGGAGCGGTGTCCCCCGTAACCGGCCGCATGGCGCCCGGTAACTCGCAGTACGGCGCCGCGACCCGCAGGCGGGCCGCCGTACCCGCGCGCAGGCGCGCGGCGCCCACTGCGCACCCCCGTGGGGGACGTGCGGCAGCTGCGTGGCGGTGAGCGGGTTTATGGCTTAGCAGGGAGGGGGGCTGGCCTGGCGATCCGGTCATGCCCGCTGTTTCCGGCGATTTGCCGCCGGTGTCCGGTGGAGTCCGGCGCGGTCGCCTTCCATGCCCTGACGGGCATAAAATCAGGTAAATATATTCCGTACTTGTATTGACTTTAAAGGCGTAATCACCGATAATTAAATCATCGGGAGGCAACACCGCCGCCCGAAAAATTGCCGGTATCGGCACTTAGAGGAGTCCTTATGCACTTTACCAATTTCCTTCAGCGTTACTTCGATATAGAAATTGAGCATACATTCGACCCGACTATTCAGGGCAGTAACGAAACGGGTAAAGACGTCACCAAAATCTGGGTTTACGAAAAAGGCGAGGATAGCGAACCACTGCTTATCCTGACAGAAGCATGGTGGTATACCGAGACAAAAACGCCTGGGAACTGGCTTATTGGCAACGTGTATTCAGTGCTTGAGCATGGGCGTGAAATTCATGAAAGCGATTTTCGTAAGCTGGTAACAGCTGGCAAGGTAATAAGCCAGCATGAGTAAGGGGAATATAATGCTTATTCATCGGATAGCGGTTATCGGGTTGGCGCTGCTCTCAGCCGCTACCCAGGCAGCGACGCCGCCGGTTAAGTTTTTTTACCGGGATACAGTCCCGGTAAACATCACGCTGGACGAACCCGCAACGGGTTGCAGCATGGCGGGTATTATTGTTCATCCACTGGATAGGCCAGCGGCAAAAGTGGCATGGTTTAGCGAGCGGATTTGCGGTAATAAACGTTATCCGGTTAGCTTTATCAGTGATGAAATATCCGCGCCTGATAACGTGATCCACAAAGGGGAAAAATTTCACGTTACCCCGGCCCAGGTCAATCTCCTGGACGCGCAAAGCCTTTAATTCCCCTGCGGCCGCTATTCGATGCGGCCGACTTCCATGCCCTGCCGTGAATAAACACAGGTAAATATAATCCGTACTCATATTGACTTTTGAGGCGTAATCACCGATAATTAAATCATCGGGAGGCAATGCCGCCACCCGAAAAATTGCCGGTATCGGCAGCATTTAAGGAGCATGGAAATGGATAGGAAAGCGATTGAGCAAATCGTGGCTAGTCAGGCAGTGACGCTGATTGATGTTAAGATCGCGGCCATAACTAAATATGGCGATCACCAGGTTGAAATCCGTAGCAAAGAAACAGGCCAACTGATCTGGCGTGCCTGGGATTTTGAGAAGGATTTTAAGGAAGATTTGGTGCGTGAACTTATGCGCCACACCCCGCTTTAATCCCCTGCCCGGCAATAGCCGGGCATAAAATTAGCCACACTAAAGGAGCTGCGTTTGCATTACATAACAGACCAGCGGCCGGGCGAACCGGATATTCTGGCCCCAGTGAAACACAGCAGGCTTATTATCAAGAGTCTGGAAGGATATGAAATTTACAGCCAGGAAGCGCCAGATGGCGGATGGAATCATGAGCTTTTAAGCAAAGTACAGCCGGAAGGTATGCAGGACGGTGCTGATGCTTACTTAGAAAATCAATGGATCGGCTCAACAGAAATCTGAAGCTGATAAACAGAATAAGGCACCCAATGGGGTGCCTTTTTTCGTGCGGAGCGGCGTCCCCCGTAACCGGTCGCGCAGCGCCCGGTAACTCGCAGTACGGCGCCGCGACCCGCAGGCGGGCCGCCGTACCCGCGCGCAGGCGCGCGGCGCCCACTGCGCACCCCCGTGGGGGACGTGCGGCAGCTGCGTGGCGGTGAGCGGGGTTATGGCTTATCAGGGCGGGGGGCTGGCCTGGCGATCCGGTCATGCCCGCTGTTTCCGGCGATTTGCTGCCGGTGTCCGGTTGAGTCCGGCGCGGTCGCCTTCCATGCCCTGACGGGCATAAAAACAGGTAAATATATTTCGTACTTGTATTGACTTTAAAGGCGTAATCACCGATAATTAAATCATCGGGAGGCAATACCGCCGCCCGGAAAATAGCCGGTATCGGCGCTAAAGGAGTCATACATGAATACGCAATTACTGAAAGTAGGTCAGTGCCTGAAACACCTCAACGATGATGTTGCAGTTAGCGAAGTCACCCTCTCTGATGGCGAAATCTCCTATACGCTCTTAAATCTCGAATTACCGACCGCGTTCACCGTTGCTCAATCTCGTATTAGCGCGCGCTTTGGCTGGACATTAACTGATAAAACGCTGTCCCTTGACGAAATCCGCAGCCGCCGCGAAATCGTTCGCGTATGTAAGCAGCGCCGCGAAGAAGAAGCCGCGCGCAAGGCAGAGGAAGAACAGCGCAGCCGTGTGCAGGTATCAACAAATCCCGATTATCAGGATTTGCTGACCACAAAAGACGAACCCAGCACGACGAAACTGGCGGCTAAAAATATCCGCCTGCTGCTGAAAAAGCATTTCAAAGGCATTAAATTTTCGGTGCGTATGCGTGATTATTCCTGCATCAATGTGGGCTGGACTGACGGCCCGACAACCGAAGAAGTTGACGCCGTAATCAGCCGTTTCCAGGAAGGCCGTTTTGATGGAATGACGGACATGTATGAATACGGTAACGACCCATTTAATAAAGTTTATGGCGGCGTTCAGTACCTTTTCACCTCCCGCGAATGCTCCGATGCCCTGATCGAGGAAGCGATCGCCAGCGTTAAAACCCGCTATAAATCGGTTATAGGGGATGATTGCACAGTCGCGGCTTTTCGTTCCGGCAAGCTGTGGAACGTGGGTAACGAGTATTTTAGCCACGGCCTACAATCAGCGATTCACCAGGCGGCGGCCGCTATCAGTAAAAAATAAGCTGGATGCCCCCCAAAAAAGGGGGGTAAACTTCAATAAATAAATTCCGTACTTGTATTGACTTTAAGGGCGTAATCACCGATAATTAAATCATCGGGAGGCAATACCGCCGCCCGATAAATCGCCGGTATCGGCATTCAATGAGGAATATCACATGCACTATCTTTTCGTTTTAGTCCCCCTCGCGCTGTTTGCCAGCGCTGCTGCTCTCGCCCTGCCCTGGTTTATGGTTCGTGCCGGTATGCGCGAAATGGTTCAGCTCTCATGCGCCAGCGCGGCTGTGTTAGGTCTGTGTGCTGCTACGGGTATTTTTAGCTATGCCGATAATGGCCCGCTGGCGCTGTTGTATGGATGTGCTGCGCTGGCGTGCTTTTTATACGCCATTGACTGCGCGTTACCGCTGTATATGACGCGCAAAAAGCATCGTAAGCAGTTGTAAGGAAAAAGGCGGGTAATCCCCGCCTTTTTAAGTTTGAAGCGGTCAGGGGGCGATTTAGACGCTCTCAGGCCGTGATAAAATCAAAACCTCAAAATGCGTCAGGCTTCGCCTGTCGCTTACTGAAATGGATGCTTCCCTTGTCACACTCCGAATACAAAGAACGCCGCTACTACTATCTGATGCGCTTCAGAGCTTGCCGCCAGCGCGATACGCTGGAAAAGGTCTATCAGTCGATGTTAGATCGTGACCAGGTGCCAGAGTGCGATTATGCCGCTTTTGAGTCTGCTGCCGATCACCGGCGCGCTGAAATTGTGTCAGGCAAGCTGTGGGACAAAGTGCCTTCGCATGTCTGGCGCTATGTCGATTAACAAAACCTTACCCCGGACGTCACCCCTCCGGGGCCGTTCTGCCGTGCTGCGCATCGAGCCGCTGCGCGTCTCGCCCCTTCGGGCGGCTGTCACTGACGCCTCCGGCCTGCGGCCTCCGCGCTCCGCTTGGCAACCCATCAGCAGGCCGTGCGGAGCGGTGTCCCCCGTAACCGGCCGCATGGCGCCCGGTAACTCGCAGTACGGCGCCGCGACCCGCAGGCGGGCCGCCGTTCCCGCGCGCCTGCGCGCGGCGCCCACTGCGCACCCCCGTGGGGGACGTGCGGCAGCTGCGTGGCGGTGAGCGGGTTTATGGCTTATCAGGGCGGGGGGCTGGCCTGGCGATCCGGTCATGCCCGCTGTTTCCGGCGATTTGCGGCCGGTGTCCGGTGAAGTCCGGCGCGGTCGCCTTCCATGCCCTGACGGGCATAAAAACAGGTAAATATATTCCGTACTTGTATTGACTTTAAAGGCGTAATCACCGATAATTAAATCATCGGGAGGCAACACCGCCGCCCGGAAAATTGCCGGTATCGGCGCACAAAGGAGTAAATCATGGATTACCAGACCCGTTTAAATTCTGACATTACCAAAGAGGTTGATTATCTGGCATCACTGCGCAAAACGCGCATGGTGGCGGATCTGCGCACAGAGCTGGTTTACGGCACTCTGGTGCGCCTGGCAGATATGATCTGCAATACTGTGAAAGACTGGTCACTTCCCTGCCCTGTTCTACCGCTTTCATCAGTGCAGCAATGGAATAAAGCCCGCGAAATCGTCCTGGCAGATTATGAAGACTTCGGCCATGCTGCCTGGGACTATGCCCGCCATCATATGAAAACAGAGCTTAGCTTCGGTTATGCCTGCTACAAAAACGATATTGCCTGACGGCTAACAGTACGGGGGCTAACGCCCCCTGATGGAGTGAAAATGGAATATGGAAAACTGGCCGCTCAAATCGGGATGCGCCTCAAACTGGAAGTGATGGAGTCAGCCCGCGGCTTTTACATTGGTACACAAACTGATGAAGGTATGCCGGTATCACGCGAATCAAACGAATATTATGATACCGAGCAGCAGGCAGAAGCCGCGCTGGCTGTCCGGTCATGGACACAAAAACAAAATCCCTGAATCGAATATGGCGCCCAGACGGGCGCCATTATTTTATGGCCCTACCGCTAATTTCAGATGGAACGAGGGAGGAACAGCAGCAAACGCCGGGCGTTACCCCTGCGGGGCCGCTCTGCTGTGCTGCGCATCGAGCCGCTGCGCGTCTCGCCCCTTCGGGCAGCTGCCGCTAACGCCTCCGGCCTGCGGCCTCCGCGCTCCGCTTGGCCTCCGGGCTATGCCCTCCGCGCTGGCGCTTGGCGGCTGGCGTCAGCGCCAGCCAGGTTCGCCGGTATCTCCGCTGCCCGGTCATGCAGCCGTTCCGTTGGCGGGGGTCGTTCCGCCTATGACCGCAATGTAACCGGGCGCGGCAGTTTGTCAACAGACGCTTCGCTCAAGCTGTTGACAACCCGCCTTATCCGCCCGGTTACAAAGCGGCCGTCGGAAACGACACCCCGCCAACTTCACTACAGGTGCTACATGACCTCTACCATCCTCGAAAACCTCCCGCAAATCCTCACCTCTCTGGCCGCGCTGATTACGGCCGTCACCGGCCTAATCAAAGCGCTGCGCGACAAAGACAAGTAACAGCCTTCGGGGCGGCTGCGCCGCCCCTTCGCTGCTACTTGTCAGTGATCATTTCAGCTCACGTTCTGCCATTGCCAGTATGCCAGGCCAGAAAACCACACCGGGCGTTACCCCTCCGGGGCCGTTCTGCTGTGCTGCGCATCGAGCCGCTGCGCGTCTCGCCCCTTCGGGCAGCTGCCACTAACGCCTCCGGCCTGCGGCCTCCGCGCTCCGCTTGGCAAGCCACACCCTGCGCCGGACTCGCCCGGCCGCAAGCGGCCGCCCCGCCCCTTCGGGGTGCCAACGCCCTTCAGGCGTCGGCATCCTTTGCCAAAGCACCTTTGTGTTATCCGTGGATTGTGCAGCTCAGCGGGGTGCTGGCCGTGCGGAGCGGTGTCCCCCGTAACCGGCCGCGTGGCGCCCGGTAACTCGCAGTACGGCGCCGCGACCCGCAGGCGGGCCGCCGTACCCGCGCGCAGGCGCGCGGCGCCCACTGCGCACCCCCGTGGGGGACGTGCGGCAGCTGCGTGGCGGTGAGCGGGTTTATGGCTTAGCAGGGAGGGGGGCTGGCCTGGCGATCCGGTCATGCCCGCTGTTTCCGGCGATTTGCCGCCGGTGTCCGGTGGAGTCCGGCGCGGTCGCCTTCCATGCCCTGACGGGCATAAAATCAGGTAAATATATTCCGTACTTGTATTGACTTTAAAGGCGTAATCACCGATAATTAAATCATCGGGAGGCAACACCGCCGCCCGAAAAATTGCCGGTATCGGCACTTAGAGGAGTCCTTATGCACTTTACCAATTTCCTTCAGCGTTACTTCGATATAGAAATTGAGCATACATTCGACCCGACTATTCAGGGCAGTAACGAAACGGGTAAAGACGTCACCAAAATCTGGGTTTACGAAAAAGGCGAGGATAGCGAACCACTGCTTATCCTGACAGAAGCATGGTGGTATACCGAGACAAAAACGCCTGGGAACTGGCTTATTGGCAACGTGTATTCAGTGCTTGAGCATGGGCGTGAAATTCATGAAAGCGATTTTCGTAAGCTGGTAACAGCTGGCAAGGTAATAAGCCAGCATGAGTAAGGGGAATATAATGCTTATTCATCGGATAGCGGTTATCGGGTTGGCGCTGCTCTCAGCCGCTACCCAGGCAGCGACGCCGCCGGTTAAGTTTTTTTACCGGGATACAGTCCCGGTAAACATCACGCTGGACGAACCCGCAACGGGTTGCAGCATGGCGGGTATTATTGTTCATCCACTGGATAGGCCAGCGGCAAAAGTGGCATGGTTTAGCGAGCGGATTTGCGGTAATAAACGTTATCCGGTTAGCTTTATCAGTGATGAAATATCCGCGCCTGATAACGTGATCCACAAAGGGGAAAAATTTCACGTTACCCCGGCCCAGGTCAATCTCCTGGACGCGCAAAGCCTTTAATTCCCCTGCGGCCGCTATTCGATGCGGCCGACTTCCATGCCCTGCCGTGAATAAACACAGGTAAATATAATCCGTACTCATATTGACTTTTGAGGCGTAATCACCGATAATTAAATCATCGGGAGGCAATGCCGCCACCCGAAAAATTGCCGGTATCGGCAGCATTTAAGGAGCATGGAAATGGATAGGAAAGCGATTGAGCAAATCGTGGCTAGTCAGGCAGTGACGCTGATTGATGTTAAGATCGCGGCCATAACTAAATATGGCGATCACCAGGTTGAAATCCGTAGCAAAGAAACAGGCCAACTGATCTGGCGTGCCTGGGATTTTGAGAAGGATTTTAAGGAAGATTTGGTGCGTGAACTTATGCGCCACACCCCGCTTTAATCCCCTGCCCGGCAATAGCCGGGCATAAAATTAGCCACACTAAAGGAGCTGCGTTTGCATTACATAACAGACCAGCGGCCGGGCGAACCGGATATTCTGGCCCCAGTGAAACACAGCAGGCTTATTATCAAGAGTCTGGAAGGATATGAAATTTACAGCCAGGAAGCGCCAGATGGCGGATGGAATCATGAGCTTTTAAGCAAAGTACAGCCGGAAGGTATGCAGGACGGTGCTGATGCTTACTTAGAAAATCAATGGATCGGCTCAACAGAAATCTGAAGCTGATAAACAGAATAAGGCACCCAATGGGGTGCCTTTTTTCGTGCGGAGCGGCGTCCCCCGTAACCGGTCGCGCAGCGCCCGGTAACTCGCAGTACGGCGCCGCGACCCGCAGGCGGGCCGCCGTACCCGCGCGCAGGCGCGCGGCGCCCACTGCGCACCCCCGTGGGGGACGTGCGGCAGCTGCGTGGCGGTGAGCGGGGTTATGGCTTATCAGGGCGGGGGGCTGGCCTGGCGATCCGGTCATGCCCGCTGTTTCCGGCGATTTGCTGCCGGTGTCCGGTTGAGTCCGGCGCGGTCGCCTTCCATGCCCTGACGGGCATAAAAACAGGTAAATATATTTCGTACTTGTATTGACTTTAAAGGCGTAATCACCGATAATTAAATCATCGGGAGGCAATACCGCCGCCCGGAAAATAGCCGGTATCGGCGCTAAAGGAGTCATACATGAATACGCAATTACTGAAAGTAGGTCAGTGCCTGAAACACCTCAACGATGATGTTGCAGTTAGCGAAGTCACCCTCTCTGATGGCGAAATCTCCTATACGCTCTTAAATCTCGAATTACCGACCGCGTTCACCGTTGCTCAATCTCGTATTAGCGCGCGCTTTGGCTGGACATTAACTGATAAAACGCTGTCCCTTGACGAAATCCGCAGCCGCCGCGAAATCGTTCGCGTATGTAAGCAGCGCCGCGAAGAAGAAGCCGCGCGCAAGGCAGAGGAAGAACAGCGCAGCCGTGTGCAGGTATCAACAAATCCCGATTATCAGGATTTGCTGACCACAAAAGACGAACCCAGCACGACGAAACTGGCGGCTAAAAATATCCGCCTGCTGCTGAAAAAGCATTTCAAAGGCATTAAATTTTCGGTGCGTATGCGTGATTATTCCTGCATCAATGTGGGCTGGACTGACGGCCCGACAACCGAAGAAGTTGACGCCGTAATCAGCCGTTTCCAGGAAGGCCGTTTTGATGGAATGACGGACATGTATGAATACGGTAACGACCCATTTAATAAAGTTTATGGCGGCGTTCAGTACCTTTTCACCTCCCGCGAATGCTCCGATGCCCTGATCGAGGAAGCGATCGCCAGCGTTAAAACCCGCTATAAATCGGTTATAGGGGATGATTGCACAGTCGCGGCTTTTCGTTCCGGCAAGCTGTGGAACGTGGGTAACGAGTATTTTAGCCACGGCCTACAATCAGCGATTCACCAGGCGGCGGCCGCTATCAGTAAAAAATAAGCTGGATGCCCCCCAAAAAAGGGGGGTAAACTTCAATAAATAAATTCCGTACTTGTATTGACTTTAAGGGCGTAATCACCGATAATTAAATCATCGGGAGGCAATACCGCCGCCCGATAAATCGCCGGTATCGGCATTCAATGAGGAATATCACATGCACTATCTTTTCGTTTTAGTCCCCCTCGCGCTGTTTGCCAGCGCTGCTGCTCTCGCCCTGCCCTGGTTTATGGTTCGTGCCGGTATGCGCGAAATGGTTCAGCTCTCATGCGCCAGCGCGGCTGTGTTAGGTCTGTGTGCTGCTACGGGTATTTTTAGCTATGCCGATAATGGCCCGCTGGCGCTGTTGTATGGATGTGCTGCGCTGGCGTGCTTTTTATACGCCATTGACTGCGCGTTACCGCTGTATATGACGCGCAAAAAGCATCGTAAGCAGTTGTAAGGAAAAAGGCGGGTAATCCCCGCCTTTTTAAGTTTGAAGCGGTCAGGGGGCGATTTAGACGCTCTCAGGCCGTGATAAAATCAAAACCTCAAAATGCGTCAGGCTTCGCCTGTCGCTTACTGAAATGGATGCTTCCCTTGTCACACTCCGAATACAAAGAACGCCGCTACTACTATCTGATGCGCTTCAGAGCTTGCCGCCAGCGCGATACGCTGGAAAAGGTCTATCAGTCGATGTTAGATCGTGACCAGGTGCCAGAGTGCGATTATGCCGCTTTTGAGTCTGCTGCCGATCACCGGCGCGCTGAAATTGTGTCAGGCAAGCTGTGGGACAAAGTGCCTTCGCATGTCTGGCGCTATGTCGATTAACAAAACCTTACCCCGGACGTCACCCCTCCGGGGCCGTTCTGCCGTGCTGCGCATCGAGCCGCTGCGCGTCTCGCCCCTTCGGGCGGCTGTCACTGACGCCTCCGGCCTGCGGCCTCCGCGCTCCGCTTGGCAACCCATCAGCAGGCCGTGCGGAGCGGTGTCCCCCGTAACCGGCCGCATGGCGCCCGGTAACTCGCAGTACGGCGCCGCGACCCGCAGGCGGGCCGCCGTTCCCGCGCGCCTGCGCGCGGCGCCCACTGCGCACCCCCGTGGGGGACGTGCGGCAGCTGCGTGGCGGTGAGCGGGTTTATGGCTTATCAGGGCGGGGGGCTGGCCTGGCGATCCGGTCATGCCCGCTGTTTCCGGCGATTTGCGGCCGGTGTCCGGTGAAGTCCGGCGCGGTCGCCTTCCATGCCCTGACGGGCATAAAATAGTTTCCTGTGTGTCTATATAAAGACGGGCCTGTAGAGGCCCGTTTGTCTTTTAAGGTATTTTGTACGGTATAGGGGGAGGTGACGAATAAAGTAAAATACCACCCTTAACCTGCTGAACTTTAGCGGCCGGATATACAGCCAGTACATCTTTTAACGCTGGAAGGAAACTCTTTTTGAAATCTTTATCGGGGTCTTTCCCTTTATATTCCTGAGCAAATTGATCGCGCAGGTTAGCCCAATAAAGTAAAACGGGGCGGCCTTCAATCCGGTGAAGCCGGTGCGCCAGCCAGGCATAAATATCTAGCGCCAAGGCAGATCCCTTGAGCGCGTTAAGCGCGCGATTATCTAATGGTACAGCGCTTTCAAGCAGCCCTTTATAATAACCCTCAGAAAGTACCAGCAACCCCGGCCATAGCGATTGTTGCCCGCTATCTTCGTTTCTTAACCACGCATCGAATTGCTCAACTGGCTGGCCGTTATATGTCCGACCACGAAAACCTAGCTGAAGCCTGCAAGCGGCCAGTGCGTGCATTTGCGTTCTGAGAGTTTTATGCCTGGCGCCTTGCGGTTCCATTCCCAATATCTTCAGAAATTCATTGGCACTATTGCCTATTTTTATCTCACGGGTTTTATTCCGTAATGCGAATGATGATACCCAGGCCATAGCAAGGCGCGGCATCGGGCCGTATGGTAAGCACTGCTCTACTGGCCCATTGCCTTCATCAAGCCAACCAGCCTGAACAACAAGCCAGGCATCCCCTGAACGGCGCATAAATTCGCGGCCTTCAGGTTTAGATCGCGGTAGCCCAACCTGGCACAAAATTGAATGCGTAAAGGCCATATCATTACCTTTCGGCGGGGCTTGCTTTATCAATGCCGACACTTCGACAGTTTTAATTTGCTTCTTAGAAAGCGGTTTATCCTCTGCCATAGTTATTCCTTACCGGCCTCTTTAGCTGCATAGCGATAAATAGTCATACGCGAAACGTTGAATCTTTTGGCAACAGCATTAACTGTCATTTCAGGGTCGGCAAGCAAAATATTAATTTGCTTAATATCATCCTCTGAAAGCGCCGGTTTTCTTCCTCCAACGCGCCCCCTTGCTCGCGCAGCTGCCAATCCTGAGCGTGTTCGTTCTATATTTCGGTTACGCTCAAAAGCTGAAAATATAGCCATCAGGTGTGTATAAATTTCACCTATTACGGGCGCGCTTGTATCTATTCTGTCTTTGATAGCAATAAACGTGATGCCGCGCTTTTTCAGATCGTCAAGCAATGTAATGACCTGGGCCAATGAGCCGCCGAGCCTGTCCAGCGCCCATACAATGAGCGTATCGCCTTCACGCAGTGCCTTCAGGCAGTTCTCCAGCTCCGGGGCGCCTTTGCTTTCACGCTTAGGGCCTCCGCGTGAAATCTGTTCCTGATAAATTTGCTCACACCCGGCTTTTTTTAGCTCATCAACCTGGTGGGCTACATCTTGAAGATGCGTTGATTTTCGCGCATAACCGATTTTCATTTTCGGGCTGCACCCTTAGCAGCTGTTAAAACCAACCTTGTCATTTCACCCTCCATTTTGTTACATGGTTATTGTTACATTGAAACTGTAACGAGTTTTGTGACGATTTGGAAGTGATTTTGGTACGAATTGACAGCTTTTGAGGTATGTCACAAAAACCATCGTTTCTGGGACGTGCCTAAATCGTTCTGTCTTGACTAATCGTTATAGAGAAGCTGCCTTGTCCATTGTGAGAGGGTATTGCAAGATAGGCAGGTATCTTTGTACCGGAGGCAGTTAAATGCGGATCAGTGTCGATGTCTTTGCTGAGTTACTTAGCATTAAGCCAGGGGAAATCGTTTGGGCTGTCAATCACGGCGGGACTTTAGGGGGGCTAGAATTGCCCCCTAGTCAGCGAGGTATAAAAAACGTTCGTTATAAGGGGCCGAACTCTCTTACTTTTGAAGTCACAGCCGCTATGAAATTTGCGGAAGAATTTAAGACGCGTAAGAAATCACTGCCGGGCGAATGACCGGAGCCGGTTCGCCAGCCTGGTATCTCCTTCGACAAGGCTTACCAATCTCTCACCGCTTATAATCATCACCCGCTCATGCGCTTTATACGTGTCAAGCGTCTGTTTTCTGGTTTTGCCAGTGTGACAGAAAACAGCAAGACTGCCGTCTTTTTTCGCCAGTGCATCCAGCTGGTGAATGTGTGCCGTCGAAACCCAGGATGAATAACGTTTGGCCTGAATGAGAAATTTGCGGCCGTCAACGCAGAACCGGCCATCAATGCCGCCATCGCCGGTATATTTTGCATTTCTGGAGATCTCAAAACCGGCATCTTCAAAGGCATGTAACAGCAGTTCTTCAAATACAAAGGGGTCAATTTTCCGCAGGTAGCTAATTTTTTGGGGAAAGCCCGGCAGTGTTTTTATGCGTTCCAGTACCCGACGCGCACTTTGCTGTTTCCGTTTATGGCGCCGGTGCCGTACTGATCGCCTAAAGAATAAAGTGGCGAGCAGCACGATGGCGCCGCAAGCCCAGAGAATAAGGTTTTCTACAGTGGGGAAGGGGAATATGTTCATAGTGGGTTTTCTGAGGGTAAAGAAAAGGGCGGTTAAACCGCCCTGGTAGTTAGCGACGACTGTAAACCTGCCATGAAGCGCTGCCAGACTGATTCTGGCAAATCCGCCCGTAAAGTACGGTGCCGGTCGAATAGCGGGCGCCGTTCAGATAGCAATAGCCGCTGGATTGCAGTAGTTCGTTGCGCAGTTTTTCTTCCTGCTTTGAAAGCCGGGATTCCGCAGACTGCAAACGAACGGATAATTCGTTAATCTGGCGTTGTTGGTTGTTCAGCTGACTCTGCATAGCATTACCTTTATCCTGGCTGACGCAGCCGGTTAACAGGGCTGTACAGGCTAATGCACCAAATATAATTTTTTTCACGTTGGCTCCTTATATTAAGAATATTCTTAACGGTAAACTATTCGCTTACAACCGAACTTTTCCGTATTTGCTTATTATCTGACTAATGATCGGCTGGTTACTTCCGCCTTCGCCGTTATCCGGGCATTCATTTAAAAACGCTTTCCGCGCATCTTTCGTGTGGTTGGGTAAAAAACCGTGTTTGTTCTTTTTAACGATATTAAAGAAAGCGGCTTCAGCACTGTTACACTCACTTCCTCCGCTATCGCCTGTGAGCTTGCCAGACATGCACGTAATAACTTTGCAGGGATCTTCTTTGGCATGGCTAACAGGCAGATAAAGCAGGCTGCCTGCGGCTATCAAGGGTATGATCAACTTCTTCATTGCTTTGTCCTCAATTGTTTCTTCAGGTATACGCTCGCCAGAACGTTAGTTACGGAAAGTAACGATAATAATAACGCAGCGTTATATATAGATTTGTAACCTATATCGCCTGCGATATATTCGACAACAAAAATAAAAATCGTTAAAATTGCGAAAAACTTGATTAACTTTCCCGTAATTTTCTTAACGATATAAACGACTGAATAAGTGCCGGATTTGATGATGCTGGCGAGTAACCTGATCGCATGGACACGGAATTTTCTTAAAATGGGCGGAATGGAAGATGCCTTTTTCTTCTTTCTGCCTTTTTGCCTTTCTGCAAAATCAATAACTTCGCCCATTTTTATATCCTCCGGTTATATCTTCAGATCTTCCAGCGATATACCACTGTCAAGCAGCTCTTTAAGCCAGGTTGGTCTGCGGCCAGTCCCGGACCAGGTATTTTCTGCGTTCCTGGGATCGCGGTATTTGGCCGGTCTGTGTTCTCTGGGATTGCTTGCGCCCTGCATCTTCATGGCTTCCAGGCTGATACCAGAATCCAGTTTTGCGGTTAGCCATGCCGGGCGCTTCCCTATACCAGTCCACGTATTAAAAGGGTTATCCGGGTCACGATACACGGGTTCGCCTTTGGGTCGTTTTTCTGATTTCAGGGGAACCAGCATCACCTTCCTTCCTTCAGTGGTTTTCTTTTCGTTTCTTCTTGACACGATCTCATTAGCCCTTATCATAAACAAAAGTCGTCGAAATTACAATTACGCGGTGAAACGTAAATGAGTAAACATCCAAAACTCCTGGTTCTCGCTCTGGCCTGCCTTGCTTGTTCTGGCAATGCCAGTGCTGCGCCTGCCTCTGATGAAGTTGCCAGGCTTGCGCAGAGATGTGCGCCTGATGTTTCACCATTAACGATGGCGTACATCGTCGGCCATGAGTCCTCAAATGGGCCGTACAGGATCAATATTAACGGCAGTACCCAGTTAAAACAGCAACCGCGTACTGAAGCCGAGGCTGTCAGCGTTGCGAAAGTTCTGCTGAAAGATAATAAGAGTTTTGACATGGGCCTTGCACAAATTAACTCAAATAATTTGGTGGGTCTGGGTCTTTCGGTTGACGATATTTTCAAGCCCTGCATCAACCTGCGCGCGAGCCAGACCGTTCTCAAGACCTGTTATAGTAGCGCCCTGAAATCCTACCCGGCCGGGCAGGTGGCGCTGAGACACGCGCTTTCCTGCTACAACACCGGCTCACTCACAAACGGGATTTCTAACGGGTATGTCACGAAAGTTATCAACGTGGCGCGGCTATCAACTGATTTGAAAATCCCTACGCTGCTACCTGACGGCCAGACCAGTGAGGACAGCACCGCGACTGAGCCACAACAGGCAAAAAGTACGGCGCCGGAATATGACGGTGAACAAGATGTTTTTGGTTCGGGTGATGGCGACGCCTTCAGCCGAAATAATACGGATGCTTTTTTAACCAAACAGGAAACAGCGAAGGGGGAGTGAGGTTATGGATGGAACGTTTGTACCTTGTGTTGCAGTCACAGATCCTGGAGCTATTTGAAGCAGGAAAAGTGAAGGAGGTAACGATAGAACGGGTTTCATTAAAAAAGTGGTATCCCGTTTTTCAGATAGACGACGAACAGCTGGGACAGATCGCATGTTCCATTCGGGTTAACAAAGAGCATGAGCTACGAACCTGGGCTGATTTAAGGCTACTGGCAGAGTTTTTGAAAGATAAGTGTGGCGTTGAAGAATGCCGGTTAAATCTGAAATCAACAGAAGATGATGAGTAAGGAGAAAGTATGACCACGTTGTTTAAGAAGTATGGCCCTGCGGTAGTCATGGGCGTTTTGTCAGTTGCTCTGCCGCAGATCGCGCTGGCCGCTGGCACTGATACTGGTGAATCAACAGCTAACTCACTCCAGACGTGGCTGAACACCTGGATTCCGCTTGGTTGTGCTATTGCGATCATGGTGAGCTGCTTTATGTGGATGCTTCACGTAATTCCGGCCAGCTTTATTCCCCGTATCGTATTGGCACTGATTGGTATTGGTTCTGCATCATTCCTGGTATCTCTGACTGGTGTGGGAAGCTGACCAACACGAAATGGGGGGACTCTTTCCCCCCAAAGTGAGGACTTCAAAGATGTTCGTTGACGGTAAAAGACCGCTATTCAAAGGTGCGACTCGCTTACCTCGCGCGCTGGGTGTACCGCGTAATGTAGCTATGCTGATATTCATGATTTCTGCCTCGCTCTTTATGATTATTCATCTGTGGGCGGTTCTGGTGTTTGTCTTTCTTTGGATACCTTCTGCTGCATTAACAAAATATGACGACCGCATGTTTCGAATTATGGGCCTGTGGTTGAAAACCAAATTCAGTAATTGGTTTGATTCTCCGTTTAAACAGTGGGGAGGTTCGTCTTATTCCACTGCTGATTACAAACGTAAGGGTTTAAAATAATGAGAGCTGCCACCGCTACTAAGCCAAAAAAAATTGATGCCTTCCGCAAGGAACCATCGGTAAATAAAAAGTATTTGCCTTATTCTTATCACCTCAATGATTACGTGATTTCGATGGAAAACGGCGATCTGATGGCTTTTTTCAAGCTGGATGGCCGCACACATGACTGCGCATCAGATCGTGAGCTGATAACGTGGCATAAAGACCTTAATACGCTGGTTAAAAGCTTTGGTACAGACCAGGTAGAGCTTTGGACGCATGAATATCATCATGAAGCTAAAGAGTACCCGGATGGTGAGTTTGATCAGTTCTTCCCTGCTTATGTTGATAAATATAATCGTAAGCTGCACGGTGATTCAAAACAGCTGATTAATGACCTGTATCTGACGGTTATCTACAAACAGGTAGGTGATAAGACACAGAAGTTTTTAGCAAAATTTGAAAAGCCGACCCGTGAACAAATTCAGCAGATGCAGAATGAGGCGCTCGAAGGGCTGGAAGATGTTTCTGAACAAATTCTGGAAGCCATGAAGCCGTATGGTATCCAGCAGCTGGGAATTTATTATCGTGATAAACGCGGTGTTGAAATTCCCGCGCCTGATAAAAAAGAGCGTGAAGAACTGGCTGAAGTCGATGAAACAGATGTTTTTGACGAAGCTGTTGTTATTGAACGTAACGAGCCTGAACCATCGCAGGCGCACGCTTATTCAAAAGCCCTGGAGTTCCTTTATTTCCTCGCAAATATGGAATGGGCGATTGTGCCGGTTTGCCGTGAGCGTATTCGTGAGTACATCATGGATAATCGCCCCGTTAGTTCTTTGTGGGGTGACGTTGTCCAGATAAGAACGGTAGATCACAATTTCTACACCACCGGCATTGAATTTCGTGACTATGAAGAAGATACAGAGCCGGGCCAGCTCAATATGCTTAAAGAAGCGGATTTTGAATACCTTCTTACGCAGAGTTTCTCTTGCCTCTCTGAATCTTCAGCTAAAACATTTCTGACGCATCAGGAAAAATCTTTGCAGGAAACCCGCGACCGCGCGCAAAGCCAGCTGGCACAGCTGGGTACAGCGCTCGATATGCTGACGTCCAGAGAGTTCGTGATGGGCTACCATCACGGAACAGTCCATGTCTGGGATAAAGATCAAAATGCAGTGCAGCGTAAAGCGCGTCGAGTGAAAGTTATGCTGACGGGGTGCGGCGTGGTTGGCGGCACTATCAGCCTGGCTTCAGAGGCTGCATATTATGCGAAACTGCCGGGTAATCAGAAATGGGCGCCGCGCCCGGTTCCGGTTAACTCTTGGAACTTCTTGCATTTCAGTTCGTTCCACAATTTTATGCGTGGCAAACCTGACAACAATCCCTGGGGGCCAGCGCTTACCATGTTCCGCACGATCAGCGGTACGCCACTCTACTTCAATTTTCATGTGACCCCGCTTGAAGAAATTTCCTACGGGAAACGGCCGCTGGGCCACGCGTTGATAACGGGTATGTCGGGGGAAGGTAAGACCACATTACTTAACTTCCTTCTGGCGCAGTCAATGAAGTACAACCCGCGTCTTTTTGTCTATGACCGCGACCGCGGGATGGAGCCGTTCATTAGAAGCGTTGGCGGATACTATAAAGTCCTGCAACAAGGGATGCCGTCCGGGTTTGCCCCGCTTCAGATCGAGCCGACCAAACGCAACATTGCACTTATTAAAAACCTGTTCCGCATTTGTGTGGAAACCACCAATAACGGGCCTATCAGTGCAACGATGGCAACCGAGCTGGCTGAAGGCGTTGATGCGGTTATGGGGGACAGTTCACTTATCCCACGCGAGAAACGTACCGTTACTATCCTGGACGGGTACGTGAATGAAGTGGTGGAAAACGGCGTATCACTGAAAGGGCTGCTGCGCGAGTGGACGCGCGAAGGCCAGTATGGCTGGCTTTTTGACAATGACGAAGACAGTCTGGATCTAAGCACGAATGATATTTTTGGCTTCGATTTATCCGAGTTTATTGCTGCCAAAGAGGAAGTATCCAGCCCGGCCCGTACTCCGCTCATGATGTATCTTCTCTACCGGGTTCGTGACTCCATCGACGGTAAACGCCGCGTCATTCAGTGCTTTGACGAGTTTCACGCCTACCTTGACGATCCTGTTATCGAACGCGAAGTTAAGCGCGGTATTAAGACAGATCGTAAGAAAGACGCCATCTATGTGTTCGCCACACAGGAGCCGAACGATGCGCTTTCCAGCCGTATTGGCCGCACCATCATGTCGCAGACCGTCACTAAAATTTGCCTGCGCGATCCGGAGGCCATCCGAACAGATTATGCCTTCCTTACTGATGCTGAATACGATGCGCTGATGTCGATTACAGAACACTCTAGACAATTCCTGGTTAAACAGGGGCAACAATCTGCGATTGCTTCTTTCAATCTCTATCCGCGCAACAGCGACGATATGGATACAGATATTCAAACGATGGATAACATTCTTAGCGTGTTGTCCGGTGAACCACAAAACGCCGAAATCGCGCATGAGCTGGTAGAACGGCTTGGTAACGAGCCTGAAGCATGGCTTAAAGATTACTGGCGCCTGACGGCTTAAAAATGAGGCAAAACACCATGAAAAAATCACTGACGGCAGTGTTGCTGACCACCGGCTTGATTCTGGGGGGCGCGCAAAGCGTCTCCGCTGGCATCATCGTGACTAACCCTACCGAGCTGGCTAAACAGGTCGAGCAGCTTCAACAAATGGCGCAGCAGCTGGAGCAGCTTAAAAGCCAGCTGGAAACGCAGAAAAATATGTATGAGTCGATGGCAAAGACAACCAACCTGGGCGACTTGCTTGGCACTTCAACGAATACGTTAGCGAACAATCTGCCCGACAACTGGAAAGAGGTGTACAGCGACGCCATGAACTCCAGTTCGTCGGTTACACCATCTGTTAACAGCATGATGGGCCAGTTTAATGCTGAAGTTGACGACATGACGCCTGGTGAAGCCATCGCCTATATGAACAAAAAGCTGGCTGAAAAAGGCGCCTATGACCGTGTGATGGCAGAAAAAGCCTACAACAACCAGATGCAGGAGCTGAGTGATATGCAGGAGCTGACGGAGCAAATTAAAACGACGCCAGATCTGAAATCCATTGCCGACCTGCAAGCGCGTATCCAGACGTCACAAGGCGCTATCCAGGGTGAACAGGCAAAACTGAATTTGATGAACATGCTACAGCAATCGCAGGACAAACTTTTGCGCGCGCAAAAGGATCGTGCGACCCGTAATTTTGTTTTTGGAACCGGCGGAGACGTTACCGCGTCACCTTCAATCAACTGAGGTAATTATGAAAAAACTACTGCTGCTTATCCCTTTCCTCCTGGTGGCCTGCGACGCCTCGCATGATGTGGAGTGGTACAAAAAGCACGACAAAGAGCGCAAGGCAACAATCGAGGAGTGCAAGAAGAATGCTGATGAACTCCAGAAACCAGACTGCAAAAACGCGCGTGAAGCTGATCGCCAGCTGTTTGTTCACGGTAAAGAGGACGGTGAAATTAACTCACCGAAAATTTAAGAGTAAGGAGGCAACATGGCATTCACCCTGGTACAAGACATTTTCGCAAAAGTAGACGGGGCGATTACGTCAATGGTGAGCGCCAACGTTGCCACCATAATCGCTGACGTAACGCCTCTTGTAGCAACTTGCCTGACCATTAAGCTGATGATGCAGGGCTTCTACTCGATGTTTAATCCGGGTTCTGGCGACACCCTAAGCGCGTTGATTAAAGAGTACCTGTCTATAGCTCTTATCCTGAGCTTTGCGACGGCAGGCGGATGGTATCAGACCGATTTGGTTAATGTGGCGCTTCACATGCCAGATGATTTCGCTGGCATCTTATCTTCCCCCGATAAAGTTGAAGCAAGCGGCGTACCGGCAATCATTGATAGCGGTATTGAAAAAGGCGTCAGGATTGTCAATACAGCGTGGGATGCAGCAGATGTATTTTCGTCAAGTGGCCTTGCTGCTTATGCCATTGGCGGAATTATGTTGGTTGCTACTGTGGTGCTGGGTGGCCTCGGTGCGGGTTTTGTGATCATGGCTAAAATCCTTCTTGCCGTTACGCTTTGTTTTGGCCCCATTGCCATTTTCTGCCTGCTGTGGGGGCCAACAAAAAACATCTTCGCGCGCTGGCTTGGGTCAGTAATTAACTATGGGCTGGTCGTTATCGTGCTGGCACTTGTATTTGGTTTCATCATGCAGATGTTCGACAACCTTCTGTCCTCGATGAACTCCGATGCGGCCTATTCGTCTATCACCGGCTCTATGGCCGCGCTGCTGCTGACCATTATCTCTATCTTTGTCCTGTTTCAGATCCCGCAGGTCGCACAGAGCTGGGGTAGTGGTATCAGTGCTGGAGTCGCTGATGCTGCACGCGGTGCCGGTTCTTCAATGCAGACGCTTGGCAACATGGGCAGTCATGGCATGTTTGGTGGTAATGCGTTCAGGGGCGGTAACATGAGCGGCGGCAGCGGCGGTAATAGTGGCGGCGGGCAATCGCAGGGCAGTGGCGCCAGTGGAGGAAATAGTGGCTCTAACCTGAGTGGCAAGGCAAGGGGCAGTCGCGGGAAGCGGGCTGCATAAAATTAAAACAAAAGTCGTTGAAATTGCAATTTCGACGACTTATTATAATTAGTACGTTCAACAACCGATAATGGATGCCGTAATGCGCAGTTTATTACTCATGGGAGTTCTTCTGATTAGCGCCTGTTCCAGCGGGCATAAACCGCCACCGGAGCCGGACTGGAGCAATACCGTTCCAGTAAACAAAACAATCCCGGTTGACACGCAAGGTGGTGCAAATGAGAGCTAATAAAAAAACAGGGCTTACACGCGAAGCCATTAAAGAGTTCAATGAAAGCCGCAAAGGGCTGGAAGTTGATCTGATGGATGAAGTGCTAAAGTCCCGGCGTACCGCCTGGATGGTTGCCGCCGGTTCGGCGGTGGTCACTGTTTTTGCACTGTCTCTTGTAGGTTACGTGGTGCATAAGTACAGCCAGCCAATCCCCGCACATCTGCTAACGCTCAACGAGGCCACACACGAAGTTCAACAGGTCAAACTGACCCGCGATCAGGCTTCTTATGGTGATGAAATTGATAAGTTCTGGCTGACACAATATGTCATTCACCGCGAGAGCTATGACTTCTATTCAGTTCAGGTCGATTATACGGCCGTTGGCTTAATGTCCACGCCGAACGTGGCTGAGACTTACCAGAGCAAATTCAAAGGCCGCAATGGTCTGGATAAGGTTCTGGGTGACAGTGAAACGACCCGCGTGAAGATTAACTCTGTGATCCTCGATAAACCGCACGGTGTTGCAACAATACGCTTTACCACGGTTCGCCGGGCGCGCAGCAATCCCGTTGATGATCAGCCGCAGCGCTGGATTGCCATTTTGGGGTATGAATATAAATCGCTGGCGATGAATGCCGAACAACGTTATGTCAACCCGCTGGGTTTCCGTGTGACGAGTTATCGCGTCAACCCGGAAGTTAACTGAGGGCTGCCCCATGAAAAAACTACTTCTTTCAGCAGTTGTTTTGTCAGTCCTGGGGGGCGCGGCTACTAACGTGATGGCGCTTGAAGTCGGCCGTAATTCTCCTTATGACTACCGCATTAAAAGCGTTGTTTACAACCCTGTTAACGTGGTCAAAATTGACGCTATTGCCGGTGTGGCTACCCACATTGTCGTCGCGCCTGACGAAACCTATATCACTCACGCTTTTGGCGATTCTGAAAGCTGGACGTTTGCGCACAAAATGAACCATTTTTTTGTGAAGCCGAAACAGGCCATGAGTGATACCAACCTGGTGATCGTGACGGATAAGCGCACCTATAACATCGTCCTCCATTTCATCGGTGAAGAAACAAAGAAAAATGCAGACGGTACAGTTTCAAAATCCTTCATCGAAACGCCGTGGGCTGTGCGCCAGGCAGTTCTTCAGTTGACCTATGAATACCCGTTTGAGCAGCAGGAAAAAGCCAAAAGCGTAGCTGATAAAAAACGCATTACGCAGAAGCTGAAGCAGACGGCTTTTGCTGGGGCGAAGAACTACCAGTACGTTATGAGCGAACAGCCTGAAATGCGCAGTATCCAGCCAGTTCATGTATGGGATAACTACCGTTTTACCCGGTTTGAGTTTCCGGCCAATGCGGAGTTACCACAGGTCTTCATGATCTCGGCAAGCGGCAAAGAAACACTGCCGAACTCGCATGTTGTGGGTGAGAATCGCAACATCATTGAGGTAGAAACCGTCGCTAAAGAGTGGCGTATTCGTCTGGGTGATAAGGTCGTTGGTGTTCGCAATAATAACTTCGCGCCGGGCGCCGGTGCGGTAGCAACCGGTACGGCTTCCCCGGATGTGCGCAGGGTTCAAATTGAGGGGGATAACTGATGGCCCGTAAAAGTGTCGATGTAGATCAGGAACTCGATGACAACACCGAAGACGGTGAATTTGAAAGCGAGCGCGGCGGATTTAAAGGTAGTAACCGCCGTTCAGCCCCAGGTATGAAAGCGTTTGTCATACTGATGGCTTTGCTTGCTCTGGTATTCATCGGGATCACGGTCATGGGTAAAATTCGCGCCCCGGCTAAAGCTGATGCAGATAAAGACGGCGGTAAAGCGCAACAGGCCAATACACTGCCGAACTACAGCTTTAACAGCGATCCCGAAGTAAATAAGCCCGCAACAACGCAGACAAGCGCCACAGATGCCCGTGCGGTTCAGGCCGCCGCACAGGCAGAAACTGATGCTGGAAGCAGTAATACCGGCGCCCGCACCTCTAACAAGCGTAAAGAGCCGTCGCCTGAAGAACTGGCTATGCAGCGTCGTCTGGGCGGCGAGCTGGCCCAGACAAATGAGGCGGCCACAAGTAATAAGCCCGGAGTGCAGGCGCAGGACAATGAAACCAGTGAAGGTAGTTCGTCCCTGGCTAAAAACCTGACTCCTGCAAGGCTAAAGGCGAGCCGCGCCGGAGTCATGGCGAATCCCAGCCTGACAGTGCCTAAAGGGAAAATGATTCCCTGCGGTACAGCTACAGAGCTGGATACCACGGTTCCAGGGCAGGTGTCCTGCCGTGTTTCGCAGGATGTGTACTCTGCTGACGGTCTGGTAAGGCTGATCGATAAAGGTTCATGGATGGATGGACAGCTTACGGGTGGCATCAAAGACGGGCAGGCGCGTGTGTTTGTTCTGTGGGAGCGAATGCGTAATGACCAGGACGGCACCATTGTTAATATCGACAGTGCCGGAACAAACTCACTCGGCAGCGCGGGGATTCCGGGCCAGGTTGATACCCATATGTGGGAGCGCCTGCGTGGTGCGATCATGATTTCGGTGTTCTCCGATACATTAACAGCCCTGGTTAACCAGACGCAAAGTAACAACATCCAGTACAACAGCACAGAAAACAGCGGTGAGCAGCTGGCGTCTGAAGCGCTTCGCTCTTACATGTCTATCCCCCCTACCCTCTACGATCAGCAGGGTGATGCGGTGAGCATTTTTGTTGCCCGTGACCTCGATTTCAGCAGCGTTTATACGCTCGCAGACAATTAAAAAAAGCGGGCGCTTAGCGCCCGTTTTTCTTCAGGAGTAATCATGAACAATGCAGCTTTCTATCAACTTGGCCCACTGCGCGAGTATTTAGAAGATCCTACCGTTTTTGAAATTCGCATTAACCGCTTTCAGGAAGTTATCTGCGATACGTTCAGCGGCCGTAGAGTCGTGCAAAACACGGCGATTACCGCAGACTTTATCCGTAACCTTGCTAAATCGTTGGTAAGCAGCAACAAGCTGACAATGCAGGCAATTAATGACGTGATTCTGCCTGGCGGGATCAGGGGCGTTATCTGTCTGCCCCCTGCGGTGATTGATGGTACTACGGCCGTAGCGTTTCGAAAGGATTTGGCAGCTGATAAAAATCTGGAGCAGCTGACCAACGAAGGCATTTTCAGTGACTGCCGAAAAATTACCGGTAGCAAGCAGAGCCTTACTGAAGATGATTTTATCCTTAAAGAGCTGCACAGCAGCGAAAAATGGCCCACGTTCCTGCAAATGGCGGTTGAGAAAAAACGCACCATTGTTATCTGCGGTGAAACCGGGTCAGGGAAAACCGTACTCACGCGCGCGCTGTTAAAAGCACTGCATAAAGACGAGCGTGTTGTCATTTTAGAGGACGTTCATGAAGTAACGGTCGATCACGTTGTCGAGGCTGTTTATATGATGTACGGCGATGCAGGCAAGATCGGCAGGGTCAGCGCTACCGATGCCCTGAGAGCCTGTATGCGTCTGACGCCGGGCCGTATCATCATGACCGAGCTTAGGGATGATGCTGCGTGGGATTACCTTAAAGCACTTAATACCGGCCATCCGGGCGGTGTTATGTCAACACACGCTAACTCTGCGCGCGATGCCTTTAACCGTATTGGCCTGCTTATCAAAGCAACCCCTATCGGGCGAATGCTCGATATGAGCGACATTATGCGAATGCTCTACTCAACCATTGACGTTGTGGTGCATATGGAGAAACGCAAAATCAAAGAAATCTACTTTGACCCTGAATATAAAATGCAATGTGTGAACGGGAGCCTGTAATGAAAAATTTAGCCATCTGGCTTCTGGCCGCAACTTTTACGACCGCTGCCCTGCCCGTCTTTGCGGTGGAACCATCTGTTCAGGTTGGTTACTCGCCTGAAGGGAGTGCCCGCGTTCTCGTCCTGAGCGCCATAGATTCCGCTAAAACCTCTATACGGATGATGGCCTACTCCTTTACTGCCCCGGATATTATGAAGGCGCTGGTAGCAGCAAAAAAGCGTGGGGTTGATGTGAAAATCGTGGTTGATGAAAGGGGCAATAAAGGACGCGCCAGCGTTGCGGCCATGAACTACATTGCCAACAGCGGTATTCCTTTGCGTACAGACAGTGATTTTCCTATCCAGCATGACAAGGTGATCATCGTAGACAACGCGACCGTCGAAACCGGGAGCTTCAATTTCACCAAAGCGGCCGAAACAAAAAACTCGGAGAATGCGGTGGTGATATGGAACATGCCTAAGCTGGCTGAGTCATTTCTCGAACATTGGCAAGATCGCTGGAATCGCGGGCGCGATTACCGTTCTTCTTACTAACAGACAGCATGACGCTGAGGGAGATATGAAGCTGATGAAACCGAACTCACTAACTTTAGCTTTTGGCAGTGCTTTTTTGATAGTCGGCCTGATCGTGTTAGCCAGCGCCGGTGCTGCTGAAGATGGCGATATGCTGCAAGAGGCTTTAAACGCTCTCTTAGTGGAAACGAGTCCTTTTCATAGCATTGCGATTGTTGGTTTTGTCATGAGCTTTATAGGCGCAATTTTATCAGGCTATTGGATGCTGTTTGGTAGCTCCAGTAACAACATTGGTTAATGCAGTTTTCAATGCCCCGAAAGGGGCTTTTTTATGGCTAATCCTGTTCAGGATAATTGATGGTAGTGAAGCGACAAATGGGGTTGGCCAGCTGCGCCGGCAGCGCGCCGGCAAATTTGAGAAAACTTCAATTTCAGTTACTTACATCTATCCGGCATCTGCCACGTATATTGAGAAATTTTGAACCACTTTAAGCAGTTGAACCGCTGGAAAGCACACGACCGATTTCAAAAAAGGCAGCGGTACGGTAATCATTGACCCTCTCGCAAATTTTACCCCTCATGTACCAGTAGTAACCGTCAGTGCTGATAATGTCGAGCAGATACCTCATATCATAAACCGTATCAGGTATTACCTCGCCCTCACCGGCCAGAACGCCGCTGGCGATGGAATGATTGCCGCCGCGCACAAATCCCAGCCGCCAGGGCATCCACAAAATAACGCTGTGATTAATGTCCTGTACCCACGGATTGCCCTTCGCGCTGCCTATATCGGCTAATGCACTCCTGTACCGTGATTCGCTCCACGGCCACGGCAGGATCTTGGCCGTGGCAAGCGCCAGGGGGAAATCTTCAGCATTAAGCCTGAGTGATTTCATATGTGTGTAATCCATCGCCCAGATGATTTTGCTAAAGAAGAACTCGCGTTCATTCATGTCCGGGCGCGCGTCCTGGCCTTCCGTGCCAACGGCCAACAAGTAATCGGCCTGGATAGGCAGTATCAGTGCGCGTAGTAGATCATGGATCGCAGGTTGCGGAAGCCTGCGCGCCAGATTAATTACCTGGTCGAACTTCAGTTTATCCCGCCTGCGTTTGTCGGACTGCACCATCAGATTTCATGGCCCCCTTCTTCATGCTCATGCTCATGGTTGCGATCTTTTCCGGTATGGCCCTGTTCAGCATGGGATGCCTGCGGCATGGCGTAATCTTCATAAATGCTGCTGTCAAAATCGTAATCTGCGGCTTCAGCATAATGCTCATAGTCGGCATATTCCTGCGCGCTCCACTGGTGATCATCGGCGGCCGCATAATCATGCGCCAGCTCGGATTCACTTTCATGCGCTTCATGGCGCCGAAGCCCAACCGAATCATCCATTGGATTTTGTTTAAGATGAAAGGCGTCCTCTGCGTTGCTTATCGGCTGAAAATCAGTTCCGGTAGTCATGTTGTGTTCATCGGGTTTTTGGTTAAACGCCATACTAGCCCCCGTGGTTTCTGGCAGACCTTTTTCAGCTGATCGGGTTTCTAAACTCGTATCACGGCCAATATCCTTAAACCTTGCCTCAAGACCAAAGAAGCGGTCTATTTCTGCGGCCGTTGTTTTCGGGCTGTCGCGGCTCACGCTCGATGCCAGAGATTTTTTATCGTCGGTAAAAATTTCCACCTCATGACGCGCGCGTGAAATCCCCACATAAAAAACGTCCTTAGACGTAGTAAGCGATTTGGTATCTATGTTGAACAACACGCGATCACAGGTAAGCCCCTGGGATTTATGGACGGTGGTTGCATAGGCATAGGAAAGATAAGAGGCCTGCTTTTTGTCCAGCTCTACCGTGCGCCCTTTTTTGTCCTCAAGCGTCAGCTTTTCGCCTTCAACGGTTTTCACAGTGAAGCGGTCGCCGTTGGCAACGTCCAGCGTTTTATCGTTACGCGTTACCATGACCTTATCGCCTGGCGCCAGTTCTGCGCTGACGGCCTGGTATACAGACAGCTTGGTGTGTGTTCGCGGGCTGAAAGCGATCTGTTCACCGTTGGTGCTTTCAACCGTTAGTTTGTTGCCTGGCCCGGTATCAAGTACGCGGTAAGACTCGCCACGCTTCATACCATTTTTGTAATCCTGTTCGGGGATAATGATTTGCCCTTTACTGAAATAACGGCTGTCGCGGCGCTCCGCCTGTGTCGAGTCCACGCGGTCAAGTAGCGTAAAAGTTTCGCCGGTTCCGGCAAGGCCCAGATTGCCCCGGATATAATCATTCAGGGTTTTGCGCGAGGCATTTGTACCAGAGATTATCAACGTGGCATCCTGCTGTTCTGAGGACAAAGACAAGTAGCGATCGGCAAGTTTAGCGAGCCGGGGCGCTTCATCCTTCAGTTCGTTCACGCCGGTTATGTTCTTCAGGGCGCGCGCCGCATTACCTTCAGCGGCATATTTAACTGCTTCAAGCAAAACCTCATTTTTCTGTCGCTGAATGTCTTTCATGTAGCTGGTCTGCATTCCTGCTTTGATCAGCTGCTCAAAAGGTTTACCGGCCTCTACCGCTTTCGTCTGCGATGTATCCCCCAGGAACACCGCGCGCGCGTTATGCTTCTCGATAACCTCCATCAGCTGCTTCATCTGCCGCGCGGGAATAACCCCCGCTTCATCAATGAACACGACTGATTTTTCATCCAGCTTTTTATCCTTTGCTTTCAGGAAAGCAGCAACGGTGCGGGCTGGTAATCCATCATCTTCAAGCGCTTTTTTCTGTGTCCCGTAGGGGGCCAGCGCTGTGACCTTCATCCCTTGTGACTCCAGCAGCTCCTTTGCGGCCATAGTCATATAGCTTTTACCCGTACCGGCGTAACCATGTGCGGCAACAAAGCGATCTTTGCTGGTCACAATTTCTGTAACCGCGCGCATCTGTTCCTGTTTGAGAGTTTTCCCGGCAAGCAGCTGGCCCGCAATCTCTGCGGTCAGCTGGCGCGGCATCTGTCCGCGACCGCGTGATTCGATAGTCAGAATGGTACGCTCAAGGCGGATACCCTCCACGGTAGTAACGCGGTGGCTGGTTTTTTTAAGCCTGCCGTTTTTAATTCCTTCATCTACCGCAAACCGGGCTTTATCCGCGCGCATCCCGCTATTCGTCAGCGAGTCGATCCACTCTTTACGCGTCAGAGTCTCGGCCATAACTGAAGCACCAACCTTCAGCGTTGATTGATACCGGGCTTCGCCCTCGATTATGGCGCCCTTCTGCACCGCCTTCAGGTACGCTTTTTCAACATCGGCCATTGAGGCATGACCCAGCACCTGTTTATTAGCGATCTGAATCAGCTTCTGGCGTTCAAAACTGGCATCACGCTCGGACAGTGACTTAACCGCAAACTGAATAGCCCGGTCAGCTTTAACCTGTGGGCTGGTAAAGTCCGGGGCTGTATTGCGCGCAATATCAGCCTCCTGGGGCTTACCATGCCCCTGCCACTCCCTATTATCAAAATCAATGCCGAGGGTTTTGGCGCGGCTGGCCCATTCCTGGTGAATTTCTTCACGGGAATGCTCTGTTTTCTTTTCACGCGTCGCCATCGAGACGCGGCTTTTCGTCTGAGCATCGGCGGTTTCCCGCGTCAGGCCCATTGCAGCGAGTCCCTTTTCAATTTGCTCCGACCGGCGTGAAAAAGCGCGGATCTGGTCGTCTGAAAAATGGGCCATATCGAACGTGTTATTTTTGCTGTTATAACGCAGCTCATAACCGGCTTTAGTCAGCTCCAGCGCCAGCTCCTGTTTGTACACATCGCCCAGGTGCATTTTGTTACGCATCAGCTCGTCGTTTTTGAGCGCGCGCCACTGGCCGTCTTCGCGCTGGGTCATGTTCATGACAAAAGCATGGGTGTGCAGATCCGGGTCAAGCGCCCTGGACGTTTCGTGACGAAACGTTGCCACAACGAGATTGTTGGTGTTCTGCGTAACGGATTTACCCTTGTTAGTCGTCCGGGCCTGCGCGAGTTTTTCAGCTTCGCGCACGGCGGCGGCTACGGCTTTTTCATGCGCCTCGATAATGGCTTTGTCACCGTGGATCAGCGCTTGCATGGATACGCCTTTAGGCGCTGAAAACGTCAGGTCATAGCCCAGACGCTCTTTTTTGGCATCACCAACGTGGCGCTGCATCTGTGTGAAGGTATCAATCTCACCGACAAGCAGCTCTTTAAACCGCGCTGATTCAACTTCCCCGGATAAGCCGAGCGCTTCAGCTCCGGTTCCCTGCCAGGACGTGAATGATGAATCCTTGCTGTAGTAATCATCCTTAGCATCAGAGTAATAGCCGACAACACTGGTGACGTTCTGCCGTGTAATGGTTGTTATATCAAGCATCAGATTTCCCTCTGTTCAATGCCAGGAACGGGATTTTTACGCTGGTATTTAATGTACTTAGCTTTGAACTTAGCGACGGGCATATCACCAGGTAGCGCCAGATAGCCGGTAAGATTTGGCAACATTGATATTTCGGTCGGCGTTACGGCGCGAACAACTTTAACGTCGCGGCGTTTTCGTATAATCCAGGGCTTCTGTGGATCGGATTCTTTACGCTCAACTTCGCCTTCTATCTCACCGAGAGAGCGCGACATATGATCCAACGTATCTTCTCCGAGACGGCTGCCGCCCAGCACAATGTTAGAACGAAGGTTAGCCAGGATGGTTTGGGCCATGTCACGGCCGTAAACTTTAACCAGCTGGGAAAAGGTTTGATAGCCAGCAAAAACACACAGGCCGCTTTTACGCCCTTTAGTCAGCGCATCATTGAGATTTGGCAGATACTGGAGTGATTCAAGCTCGTCAATAAATACGTTAATACGACCTTCTTTCTCACCCATACCCAGGACGATAGAAAAAATCGAATCCAGCCAGCATGAAATAAGCGGATTTAGTGACTTTTTCATTTCCTCCTGCCAGGTGATAAACAGGGTTCCCGGCTTTCCATCATCAAGCCAGTCGCGCAGGGAAAAGTTACCTTCCGGCATTTTCAAATGTGGCGCAAGGTTTTTACTGAGTACAAATCTCGCGCTTCCTACAGCTTTTTCAGACCCGGAGAATATAGCTTCCGCAGGTGTGCCAGTTAAAAACTCTTTTAGTTTTTTCTGGTCTACGTTACAGGCCCAGTGAATAACTTCTTCCATAGTGACGGTACTGTACAGACTGTGAAGCTTTTTGGATACTTCGCTAAAAATAAGACGACCATACCCAAACCATTCTTCAGTTGCCATATCAGGGCTTTCCTGAACAATAGAGTTAACGAGGCGTTCATAATCATAAGAACGACGAATTTCATTAAAGAAAACCCAGCCTTTCGTGCGCTTGTCATAAGCATTTAAAATAGCATCGCCGGGGCGATAAAAATTCCGTAAAAATCCACCATTGGGATCTAGAACGATGTTTTTACCACCTCTCTTAATACTCTTGAATAACAGCTCGTTGAATATTGTGGTTTTACCTGTACCCGTTGTACCCGCGATTGAGAAATGCAAGTTTTCCGCTTCAACAGGGATAGGAATATCAGCAACAGTTAATTGACTGACACCCCTTTGTCGTGTTTTATCCGCAAGTGTTCTGGCTCGAACAAGCTCTGTACCACGATAGATTTTTTTAAACCTCTCACCTCTAAATACGCGTGAATTGTCATAAATGATAAAACCGATAAGTGCGCCAATACCAATCACCCAGCCAGCAATTAAAGCAGACCACAAAGGCCATAATGAAAAAGTATTCTTGACTAAATAGGGGACAAGATATTTAGCCGTTGACGCGTCAATGCCATAGGTGAATTTAGCAACTAAAAACCATACCATTATCGGCGGTAATGTAATTGCAAATAAAAACGCTAAACCTCTTTCTCTTTCGTCCATTTTAACGCTCCTTTTTAGGTTCCCAGACTTTGTAGCCGTTGCGCTCTACTTCAGCTTTTGCTGCTTTGGTTTTACCTGGTTCCGCTATCGAACGAAGGAGGATCAGCGTTTCTATAGCCAGTGACTCATGCAACATCATCTGGCCTGCCGGTGGGAATTTCACGCCTGAAAGCGTTTCGGTTATCGCCTTCAGTTCGTCGCGCAGTGATCCAAAATCAGCATCCGAAACCCGGTCAAAAAGGTAATCAAGTTTACGATTAACGTCGCCCAGCTGGTCGGCCACGATTTTCAAACCAGACTCACGATCACCTGGCCCAGCCTCAAGGCAGCGGCGCAGGTAATCTGAGCGATTACCGCCTGAAACCCGGTCTATATAGGCCAAAAGTTCGTCTGATACTTTTGCTGTTATTGTTGGCATTAAACCCTCACTTTGTGCATTTTTTAGACGTAAATTGGTGCATCCAATAGCGTGCAATCATAGTATTACCAAAGTAATAAATCAAATATGATAAATATCAGTAAGTTATATATATAAAGTAATACCTCGATAATACGTCATAGATCTTTTTTTTGGTTTTTTTTCTTTTAAATCATTTGGATAGCGTGATTTATCACGCTGCGTTAGGTGTATAGCAGGTTAAGGGATAAAAAATCATCTTTTTTGGTAGGAGCGATCTCCGTAGGTTAAGGGCTAACTGGCTAAAAAGCGTCCTATTCTTTGATGGTCATGCTTGCATGACCATCTGAGCAGCCAGAAACTACGGAGAAACTACAAATAGACTACAAAAAATGGTTATCTCACATGATGATAAACTACAGATAGACTACAACTAAACTACAGAAATCCGTGATAGACTACTCAAAAACTACAGAGAAACTACAAAATAACGTTGACCCTTGTTTATCGGTGCTGTAGAGTCAGCTTCATACAACGGAGGGGTTATGAATAAAGCTGCTGATCTGAAACCCCGCAACTTATCGGCTGCTGTCAGATTGCGCCTGGATGAAATCGAGAACTGGCTGGACAGGGGAATTACACGGCAGGAAATTGCTGAAATCCTCGGCAGCGAATACAGCTTTTCGGTGACGGCCAAAGGGCTTGAGATGGCACTGTATAGAGCGCGGCAAAACCGGAAAAGTGTATTGCACAATACACATGATAGTAAGCCGGGTGATGATGATAGTGTATTGCACAATACACAAGGTAAGAGTAGCGCGAAGGGTACAGAGGAAAATGTATTGCACAATACACAAAAACCATCTGAGCCTGAACCGCAGGCAAGTGAAAAGGTAGAAAGTCCCGGCATTATTGATAAAGAGTTCTTCAATAAAATCGGTGAGGATTTCGACCCTAAGAAGTTCAACAAAAAATTCTGAGGTGATTTATGAAAGTAGCGGTAATTAATTACAGTGGCAGCGTTGGTAAAACCTTAATTTCATCCTACCTGTTAGCCCCGCGTCTGACTGGTGCAAAGTTCTATGCGGTTGAAACTATCAACCAGTCTGCTTCCGATCTGGGTATTGAGGATGTTACCAGTTTTAAAGGTGATGACTTTTCACGATTGATTGAAGATATTGTTTTTGAAGATGCCGGGATTATTGATATTGGCGCGTCAAACGTCGAAGCGTTCCTGATGGCAATGTCTCGTTTTGACAGTGGCGCGAATGAATTTGATAAGTATGTTATTCCGGTTACGCCTGATAATAAGGCCATTGATGAAAGCCTGAAAACTGCACACACGTTAAGTAAGGCAGGTGTAAGCAGCAAGAAAATCATCTTTGTTCCAAACCGCATTAGTCCAGACAGTGAAGTAGAAGATGTACTCGCGCCGGTATTTGAATTTGTCAAAGAAACGAAAATTGGCAAAATCAGCAAGAAGGCTGTTATTTATAACAGTGAGGTTTTCGAATATCTCGCGTTTCACCGTATCTCATTCGAAGCATTGACCGCTGAAGACCCAGAAGAATTTAAATCCCGTGCCAAACAAACAACGGATGCTGACGAGCGAAAAAAACTGGCCCGCCGTTATACCTACATGAAACAGGCGATTCCGGTGAAAGCTAATCTCGATAAAGCATATGCGGCTTTAATGGGAGAATAAAATGGAAAAGCAGCCAGATAAATTTGAAGTTCTGATGGACTGGTTTTTAGGTGACGCGAAGGAAATCACCGCAAGTCAGAAAGAAATGACTGAGCTTCTTTCTGCGCTTTCGGAAAAGCTGGCAAAAGACACCGAAAGTTTAGGAGAGACGGCAGACTCTCTTAAACGGACTTTAGTAGAAAACCAGCGTTCAATTAGCCTGGCAATTAGTGATGATGCTAAGGCGCGTGAAGAATTTCTGACGAAGTTCCGCCGCGCGCAGGCGTCCAGTGCTGAGACGCTAACCCGTCAGATCCTTTTTATTACAGCTGGCTGCACTATTGTGGGCGCCGCCGTGGGCGCCGCGATAGCCATAATTCTACTGAGGTAATGTAAACCGGGCGTGTCCCGGTTTTTTTTCAAGCGAAGCGCGGAGGCCGCAGGCCGGAGGCATTAGTGGCCGCCGCCCGAAGGGGCGAGACGCGTAGCGGCTCGATGCGCAGCACGGCAGAACGGCCCCGCAGGGGTAATGCCCGGTTTTATTCAGCGTGACAGTCACGCGTGACAGTCACGGGGAGGAAAAAAATGAATGACCGACAGCGAGAACAAGCCCGCATTCGCCAGGCCCGGCGCCGCGCGCGGCTCAAAGAGGAAGGCGCTAGCGTGACAGTCACGCTTACAAAACAGGAAGAAGCAATGTTGCAGGAGCTTTGCCGCGTTCGCCGTCCAGGACGAACAGCCTATTCACCAAACGAATTTTTTCAGCTGCTGCTGATCCGCAACTGGCAGCAGTGGCAGGAGCAAAAGCCGCAGCTGGGAAAGTGTCAGGCTTGCGGTAAGCTGAAAGCGGAGGGAGGTTGCGGGGGCGAACGGCAGGGCGAAACCTTTAACTGCTGGCTGGCCGTCGAAGCCAACGAACTTAATTTGTAGTGTATTGTGCAATACATATCTTTAACAGGAGTCAGTAACATGGAAATTAAAGCAAGTCAGTTTGTCACATCAAGCGGCAGAAGGGTGTTAACGGATGATGGCATTCAGGGGATGGGCGGGGAAGCAGGTGTCGGATCTACGACAGAGAAAAAACAGGGGCAGGTGGCAAGTGCGATTTATGCTAACTGCGAGTACCTGGACAATAAACAGCTTGATGAAATTATCGAGTGGGTTCGACTATTTAAGTCTTAAAGGCCGAAGCGGCCGGTTGTTACTGGAACGGCCGCGAAGCGGAAAGAAAAAAGCCCGGTCAATCCGGGCTTGTTTCTTTCGGCGGCTCAATAATCGTCTATATCACCGCAGCCCAGCGGGCAACAATTGCGATCAATACCGTGGCTGCAATAACCGTTTTCCCGATCCTGGCGGATTTCATCAGCGATTTCGTCCTGGGTCAGATAATCAAATTCACGCCGCGCCACTGCGATCAGTTCATCCTGATACGCGGCCGGAACGCCAGCAAGGTAGCCGTCAATATCCGCGCTCAGGCGGCGCTGATACAGTTCATAAATCAGGCCGCAACGTGGCTGCTGTTCGCTCGCAAAAATTTCACACTGGCGACGAAAATCTTTCGTGATCTGCTCAAGGGTTTGTGTGGTCATGTCGTATGTCCTCGATAGTGCTTTTCAAAACCCGGCTTGGCCGGGTCGCCAATGTTATTTTGTTTGTTGCAGCAGCTGGTTTAATTTTGCTGCCAGCGCATACGTTGATGGGAACGCACCTTGCAGGCGTTGATTTGGCAGCTGGTTAAACGCTTCAAGACAGGCGCACAGCAGCAAATCTTTCTCCGTTTCAACTTCTTTTTTCAGCTGGGAAGGGGTGGTAAAAGTGGTCATGTTTACTCCTTAGCGATCCGATACCGGTAATTTTTCGGGCGGCGGTGTTGCCTTCCGATGATTTAATTATCGGTGATTACGCCTTTAAAGTCAATACAAGTACGGAATATATTTACCTGTTTTTATGCCCGTCAGGGCATGGAAGGCGACCGCGCCGGACTCCACCGGACACCGGCGGCAAATCGCCGGAAACAGCGGGCATGACCGGATCGCCAGGCCAGCCCCCCGCCCTGCTAAGCCATAAACCCGCTCACCGCCACGCAGCTGCCGCACGTCCCCCACGGGGGTGCGCAGTTGGCGCCGCGCGCCTGCGCGCGGGTACGGCGGCCCGCCTGCGGGTCGCGGCGCCGTACTGCGAGTTACCGGGCGCCACGCGGCCGGTTACGGGGGGCATTAAGTAAGCCGGAAGCCATCTAAACACTATATATAGCGTTCGCCGGCAGCTGAAAAAGCACTACATATAGTAGCGAAGCGGTAAAACTTGCCAACCTGACCATAACAGCGATACTGTATAAATAAACAGTGATTTGGAAGATCGCTATGAAGGTCGAAATTTTTGAAAACTCCGGCGCCTGCCGGGTACACAGCATCCCGTTTTATCTGCAAAGAATTTCTGCCGGGTTCCCCAGCCCGGCGCAGGGCTACGAAAAGCAGGAGCTAAACCTGCATGAATATTGCGTTCGCCACCCTTCGGCAACTTACTTTCTGCGGGTTTCCGGCTCGTCGATGGAAGATGGCCGTATCCACGATGGTGACGTACTGGTTGTGGATCGCTCGCTGACAGCAAGCCACGGCTCAATCGTAGTCGCCTGCATCCACAATGAATTTACCGTGAAGCGGTTATTGCTGAAGCCCAGACCCTGCCTGATGCCGATGAATAAGGATTTCCCTGTCTATTACATCGATCCGGAGAATGAGAGCGTCGAAATCTGGGGAGTAGTTACGCATTCCCTTATCGAGCATCCGGTATGTTTGCGCTGATTGATGTAAATGGCATGTACGCCAGCTGTGAGCAGGCATTTCGGCCCGATCTGGCAAACCGCGCGGTGGCCGTTTTATCCAACAACGATGGCAACATTGTGGCCCGCAATTACCTGGCGAAGAAAGCGGGCCTCAAAATGGGCGATCCGTACTTCAAAGTCAGGCCCATAATCGAGCGTCATAACATCGCTATTTTCAGCTCGAATTACACGCTCTACGCTTCAATGTCGGCCCGGTTCGCGGCAGTGGTTGAGTCCCTTGCTACCCGCGTCGAACAATATTCCATTGACGAACTATTTGTTGACTGCAAAGGGATAGCGGCCGCAATGAGCCTTGACGCGTTCGGGCGCCAGCTGCGCGAGGAAGTCAGGCGACACACCACGCTGGTATGCGGAGTCGGTATTGCCCGCACAAAGACGCTGGCGAAGCTGTGTAACCACGCGGCAAAAACATGGCCCGCTACTGGCGGGGTGGTTGCTCTGGATGATGGCGCCAGACTGAAAAAATTAATGAGCATCCTGCCGGTGGCGGAAGTGTGGGGAGTCGGCCATCGTACAGAGAAAGCGCTCGCTACAATGGGGGTCAAAACGGTGCTGGATTTAGCCAGGGCAGATACACGCCTTATCCGTAAGACGTTCGGCGTTGTGCTTGAAAGAACGGTACGGGAGCTGCGCGGCGAGGCTTGCTTCAGCCTGGAAGAAAGCCCTCCGGCGAAGCAACAGATCGTTGTTTCGCGTTCATTCGGCCAACGTGTAGAAGCCCTGGCGGATATGCAGCAAGCTATCACTGGATTTGCTGCGCGCGCAGCTGAAAAACTGCGTGGTGAGCGACAATACTGCCGTGTAATAAACGTCTTTATCCGCACCAGTCCTTATGCGGTGCGTGATACACAATATGCCAATCAGGCAACCGAAAAATTGACGGTGGCAACCCAGGACAGCCGCACGATAATTCAGGCGGCACAAACCGCGCTGGCGCGAATCTGGCGGGATGATATTGCATATGCAAAAGCAGGTATCATGCTGGCTGATTTCAGCGGTAAGGAGGCCCAGCTGGATTTGTTCGACTCGGCTACGCCTTCAGCTGGCAGCGAAGCGTTAATGGCCGTTCTCGATGGCATTAACCGGCGCGGCAAGAGCCAGCTATTTTTTGCAGGCCAGGGCATAGATAACACGTTTGCTATGCGGCGACAGATGTTGTCCCCGGATTACACGACAGACTGGCGCTCGATACCGACAGCAACCATCAAATAATAACCGGCGCCGTTCGCGGGCCGGTCAACCCCTCAACCGACCGAAACGAGTTTCGGCACGGTATCGCGGTTTTCGGTAAAAGGCATTTCCTCTGTATAAAAGATCAGCTAAATTATGTGTATTGCACAATACATAAATGAGAGGTTATCAGTGAATCTGCCTACACCCGAAACCTACGATGAACTTCAGAAAGCCTACGATTTTTTTAATGAGAAGCTGTTCAGCAACGAGCTGCCGCCATGCCTGATAACGTTGCAGCGTGAGAAGCGTACGTATGGCTATTGTTCCTTCAAGCGCTTCGTCGGCCGCGAGAGTGGGGAAACAGTAGACGAGATAGCCATGAATCCGGTGTACTTCTCGATCAGGACGATTAAGGCCACGCTTTCAACACTGGTGCATGAAATGGTTCACCAGTGGCAATTCCATTTTGGCGAGCCTGGCCGACGTGGCTACCACAACAAAGAATGGGCGGCACGGATGGAACGGGTAGGGCTGATGCCTTCAGATACTGGCGAGCCAGGAGGCAGGAAAGTGGGCCAGAGCATGACCCATTATATTATCGCCGGTGGCCCTTTCGATATGGCCTGTGATGAACTGCTGACAGGCCATTTCCGGCTTTCCTGGATGGACAGGTTCCCGCCATACCAGCCTAAGCCTGGTGCCGTTCTGAGTCCCACAGGGAAGGGATATATAGACGATGCGGAAGATGACGGTGAACACGAGCTGGAAGAAGGTAGTGTGCCGGTCGAACTCGACGACGAGATCATTGAAGCTATGCGATTTGTGGCGCCCCCGCCAGAAGCACCAGTGAATAAAACTAACCGGGAAAAGTATAGCTGCCCGGTATGTCATATCAATCTCTGGGGTAAGCCGGGAATAGTTGTTTACTGCGGTGGGGAGCATTGCGAAAAGGCAGAGCTGGTTGTTGTAAAATAAAAGCCCGGAAGGGCTTTATTTCGGTTCGTAACGTTTTAGATCTTCAGGTTTTGATAACAAATATTCTATTTCTTTATCGTGCATAGAAGTATCATATTCAAATTCAGGGGGGTAATACATTTCAGCAATAAACCACTCCTGTTCTTTTTCACCTCTTAACATTAGTGAAATTTCTCTTTCATTATCAACCCAGAAGAACTTACCTTTCTTATTGAATATTACATTACCGAATGGCATAGAATCCCCCCATTATTCAGACACACTATTTTTATTAACGCTGTACTTGGCGGCCTCGGCTAAAACCTTTTTAGCAAGTTTTTCAGGAATCCAGACCTGAACAAGCTGAAGGGCTTCGCCGTCTTCTGTATGTAACGTGGTGTTTTGATAAAGATCCCAGATACGCTTTGCTGTGCTGGAAATATTCTGTTTAGAACGGCCTACACGAGCTGCAACATCTGACGCTTTCTCTCCCTTGACCAAAACAGAATAACCAATATCGGTTGTGATGTGTGCCAGCGAAGCCATATGAGGCAATAACTGTGTCCATTCTGCTTCGGTAATTCTGTTTTTCTGTGCCATCTGGTTTCTCTCCGAATAAAACTGATACAGAGAGATTAGCGGCTTGAAGGCTTCAAGTCAATACAAGTACGATTATTATAAACTTTATTTTATAGAGAGGTGAGGCCCGGTGCGGCAGCAGCGCGGGCCTCGATGGTGCCGCGAAGGTGCTGGCGCCATGCACGAATTAAACCATGAACCGTGAAGAACTGCGAAACTTGTTTTCGCGGTTCTGAGGGGTTGACCGAGCCGCGTAGCGGCGCTGGTAAGCATAAACGTATCCTGATTTATTCACTGTCTATGGTGGGTTAATTACAGGATATATATATAGGAGATCATATAGGGAAAAACTACAGGATTACCTTACAGGTTTAGGGGGGGGGTAATTTATCCTGGCTTAGGGGGGGTGATTTATCT